>OGER01000368.1_pt1 | contig 50257 bp, 47 predicted proteins | sample 1570691 | NCBI WGS metagenome assembly OGER01 (sample SAMEA2582143, study PRJEB24529) | metagenome | biome: Human gut stool | place: China | collected 2011
CGGCTTCCGCCGCTTCCCATGCTGGTCGTTTTCTGCAGAAGGTTATGGTACTGGCAGGCTGCCCGCTGTCCGGTACTCAGTTCTGCTCCGGTTCCCAAAGGCATCGTAGCCATAAGATTGCTCTAATAAAATCTGCTCTCAATCACTGTACTTATTTAATTTTCACCTGTAAGTATCCCTTTTCTTTTATCATTTTTTCTATTAGTGCAAATTGTTTCATATCTTTTTCAATTGAAATTGTTTTGTCAGTAACTATAATAATTCTTCCTTTTGAACCACGACCTCCTGATGCATAACGTACTTTTCTCACATCATTCCATGAATATGTTCTAACTTTACCAAGTATCGGATAGTAGGTAATCTCATTTTTTGACATTACTATCTTCTTATTTTTCCAATACAATAAAAAATATATTACTGGCAAAAAAAGCATGACTAATGTCAAATCTAATAATACATACGCAAGAAAACCTTCAACTTTACACTTTAATATTATTAATAACAACATTCCACATTCTATAAACTGAAATAATGCTAATGCTAATACATAGTAACACTTTCCCGTACACGCCACTCTTTCCAATTCCTTTTTACTCCTTTTCTTCGTTATTTAACTTAGAATTTTCGAATAATTTTATCCTATTTATGGTTTCATCTAACAGCGAATCTCCAAACGAATTTATTCTGTTTACTGCCATATCATATAAACTCTCTGCTTCAATATATTGCCCCAGCAATCTCTATAACAAACGTAGTCACTGCTGCAGCAGGTACATTACCTGTTCCCAACACAGCTCCTTCACCAGCTCCCTGTAACGTGCTAACTGCTATCTTTCCTACAGACTTCCATGGATACTATATTTCTGTCCCAGTAAAAACTTTGTATTCCAGATTCTGGTGTTTTATCTGTCACCGTTTCCGTATAACTGTCCTCTTTTTGTAACAAATTGTAATACTGTCTGGTCAGATCTAATGTATACTGAATCTGTTCATATTTCCATATTTTTTGATTAATTCTGTGTCCCAGACCATTATATTGATATTCTGCCTTTTTTACGATTCCACCGTACTCGCCCATAGAACTGCTCATCTGGTTAACCGCTTCAAACTCATGTACCCTTAGGATTTCAATCTGTTTCCATTCCATTACTCGTTTCTATATCATAAACAGGAAGTCTTTTTTCATTTTCTAATATAACATCAATCTGTTTTCCATTTCTTTCTACACCTTTTATTTCACTTGCCTGTCCCAAATACCTCAGCTTTCGGTCACAATAGAAAATGCGTTTACGGTTCACTTTTAATATGTAGCGGTCTTCCATAAATAAGCCAAATATAAGTATATAAAAAACTACTACCAGAATATTCCAAATTATTTTTACTGCAGTATTACATTTCCCCACCATAGACGCTGCCAGTATGATAGAACCCAATGCATTTATCATTTCTGCCGCAAAGATCCATGTGATACACCTTCCCTTATGGATATGTACTTTGTACTTTTTCTCAGATTTTATACTTTCTTTTAATACAAGCAGCATCCTCGCAATGAAATACAAATGTAATAAAATCATTATTATGATATAGAATGCTTTATTTGCCCTTCGTTCTAAAGCATATGGCTTTCCATTTACTTCCTGAACCATTCCCATTTTACAATGGCGTAAGTAACTTACTGTCACCTGATCTCCTACCTGCACATATGGAAAATATGTCTTTTTTATAGAAACTATCTTTTTCGTATTTTCGTCCTGTATTTTTGCCGATACTAATGCCCATTCTCCTTCAACCGGTCTGATTTTGTCTGTAAACTCTGTAATTGTGCCCATTACCGCTTCGCCAGTTCCGCTAAGGTATTCCGGCACATCCAAAAGAACTGGCGGCCAAATTATAGAAAATACAACCATTACCACTGTTATAAACACACTACAGAAACCCATATATATTTTTCCGATTCGTTCATCCTGCATTTCAGTTTTTTCTACCAGATCATAACCAGAACATGCCTCAGCATTCATGTATGTCAAACATGTAATTATTACAATCAAAACCAAAGTGTATGCAATATAGACAATACTATTATAAGACAACATAACTATATTCCTCTTAACTTTCTATTCTTTTGATTTCTCTATGCTGCAATTTCAAACTCTTTATACACCGTTCTGTTACTGAAAATTACTTTATACTGATAACAGCTGAAAATATTATCCGTATCCATCCCTAATCCATATGCCTCATTCAGTGCAAGTACAAGATCATTCGCTGTTATTTTCTGTCCATGTTTCCACCTAAAACATACCTTTGATTCACTCATTAAATACTTTCTCAACTATTTCCTACGATTCTCGCACATATCCACAATACTTTCTTTAACCCAGTTCATCCCATTTTGGGTGTATCCACCAACTACCACACTCAGGCAATTTAGTCCCGAATTTAACGTTTTACACCTTTCAACCCCACAGCTCTCATGATTTTCTGACAAATAATGAAACCAGCGTCCACCAAGATATTTTACAAGCTGATTTCCGAGAAATGCGGCAATCTCCATCAGTTCCTCTTTTGCATCCTCGTAATCACCCTGCTTTAATATTGCTGTACGTTCTTCTATTACTTCAAACCACCGATCGATATTCTCCTCATCAAATCCTGTTACCACAATGCCTGTCTTTTCCATAAATTTTTCGCATAATTCATCATGATGAAAATAAACTTCCCGGTACATTTCGGCAGTATCCGGTTCCTCCAGTCCCTTACTTAACTCAACTAATATTTTCATCCCCTTTTTTATGAGAACATCCTTCATCTCGCCCAACACCTGAATCAGTTCCTGCTCATTCCCATACTGCCAGTAACCACGTATCTGACCATTGGATACAATTCCATCCAGCATACTGGCTGATACCACATTGGTTCCAATTTTACTTGCATACTCCGAATTTTTTACATTTGTATATAACTCAAACGTTATCATGCTCTGGTCAAAACGATATGGATATATAGAGATTGTCTGAACTGCACCTTTCATATTTCGTTCAAATTTCCAGCTATCCCCATGATATCCTTTGTATTCAAATTTAAAAGGCGCTAGTCCTTCTCCGATATATGTTCTGACAAGTTGTCCTCTGTTTATTTTGTCGTTCATTGTTATTCCTTCCTTACTTTTAATATTTATTTACAGCTAATTCATGCTACAACTATTGTCCCTCCTCTTACCAGTAAATGCAATCCCACAAAAAGAACTGCTGCACCTAAAAAAAGTGCACTTCCAAATGCAAAAATTCCTATCCTCTCTAAACCAGAATAATCCTTTTCCTGTTCTTTTACTTTTTCTGATGATGTAGCTGGTTTTTCTTGTGTTTTTTTCTTTCTATAATAATAGTTAATCAATCCATTGGTCTGTTCCAGCAGTAATTGTAATGATTCATTGTGTACGGTACTGCAATATGTCCTTTTATGAAATCTTCACTGACAAATCTTCCAACTCCGGCATCATATCTTCTCGCTTGTGCAAAATACAGTCCACCCACTTCATCCATTTCATATCCGTTAAACCCAAATGGTTGGATACTTCTGGTTAATAATCCAATTACCTCATTATCTTTATAGAAACATGGTATTCCAAATTCATCATAATTATATTGTTCTATGCTCTGTCCATTCCCATTAATATTATAGTTATACGCCATTACTATACCCTGAAATTTTCTATTTTCAAAAAATGTGTGATTACAATTATTTTTTCTGAATATTGTTCAAATATTTATACAGGTATTTAACAGGCTCTACATTGAAAATCTTATTTATCACATAACATAAGAAGATACACATTGGATCCAATACTAACATAAAGCATACAAACAATACTTTTTCCCCGAATACCATGTCATTATCTAATATCGCAGCTATTCCAAAAAACGTAAACCCTGCTGCAAATATAATTTCAACTATTATAAATAGTATTAAAAATATCTGGGCAAATGTAATTTTTCCCTTAATATTCAATTCTCCGTCCTTATGCTCTATACTCCATTTTGCAGTCGTTATATGCCGGTTCTCAGTTCCTTTCCATAAATATAGCATTTGCATATTATTTTTTGTTTTGCATACCATAAACCATTCTTTTGCCAATTGTACTTTACTGTCATTTTCCAGACTGTGTAATTCTATTTTTTGTTCTACTTTTCCTTCACTATCAACTGCCGTATTCCTTTTTTCCGTAGATACTTCTTCATCGGTGCGTGTCTCTTCTATCGTCTTTTCCGCCTTTTTTTCAGCCAACATTTTCTGTACATGTATTAACTCTTCTTTTGCCCGTGGTGTACCACATTCCAATTCAAATTTATTTTCACCCTTAAATCTGATCAAAATCCTGTCACTGTCATCTTCGACGATTTCTAAATCTTCTTTCTCCCCAAATCCTTCCTTCTGATACTTATGATATGTAACTACCCCATTATCGAAAATAAATAGTTTTTGATGTGTATACATTCCATTGATCAGTGCCAAAATATATTCAGCCCATGCAGAAATTTTCCATATTTTCTCAACCGCCTCCGTATAACCGCCGGTAAGAGAACCCACTAATACAAACAGACACACAGATGTTGCTAATGCCTGTACCAAAAGTAAAATCCAATATTCTCTTCCCCATAAATAGATTTCTGTACGCTTTCTTTTTATCTGCACCCTTTGGGTCAGGGCAAGTAACAATCTTCTTCCAGTAAGTACAAATAAGAAACATGCGACTGCTATCCAGATAAATGCAATTTCTTCCCGATGGTTTGACAATACCTCCCCTTGTATTCCAATAGATACTCCTGATAAAATTCTGGGTGTGTAAAGAATAACCGGCATATAGTACCCAGCCAGAATATAAATAAAAAATATCCCTAATATTCCAGCAAACCACTTAGAAAATATCCGGGTTCCTCTTGGCGATACCTCTACCTCTCTTTTGCTGTTTATATAAGTCTGAACCTCGAATATAACTCCGCCAAAAGCTTTACATAAGAGTATTATGCAAGCAATAAAACTAAACATTACCATACAGTAAAATACAAAACTATAATATACTACCACTTTTTCTTCCATTCCTTCTCCTTTATATCAGTTAAATTTTCTGTCCATATTTCCATCGTTTAAATCAATGCCATTCACAAGAACCATGAATAATTAATTTTATGATTTTATTTCCATAAGTAACTTAACTGATTAAAATAGTGATATGTTCGTTCCCTAAATATTCTTGTATTAAATTTTTCGTTCTTGATATCTGTTTAAAATACTTTTTTTAACCCAGTTCATCCCATTTTGGGTGTATCCGCCAACTACCACACTCAGACAATTTAGTCCCGGATTTAACGTTTTACACCCTTCAACCCCACAGCTCTCATGATTTTCTGACAAATAATGAAACCAGCGTCCACCAAGATATTTTACAAGCTGATTTCCGAGAAATGCGGCAATCTCCATCAGTTCCTCTTTTGCATCCTCGTAATCACCCTGCTTTAATATTGCTGTACGTTCTTCTATTACTTCAAACCACCGATCGATATTCTCCTCATCAAATCCTGTTACCACAATGCCTGTCTTTTCCATAAATTTTTCGCATAATTCATCATGATGAAAATAAACTTCCCGGTACATTTCGGCAGTATCCGGTTCCTCCAGTCCCTTACTTAACTCAACTAATATTTTCATCCCCTTTTTTATGAGAACATCCTTCATCTCGCCCAACACCTGAATCAGTTCCTGCTCATTCCCATACTGCCAGTAACCACGTATCTGACCATTGGATACAATTCCATCCAGCATACTGGCTGATACCACATTGGTTCCAATTTTACTTGCATACTCCGAATTTTTTACATTTGTATATAACTCAAACGTTATCATGCTCTGGTCAAAACGATATGGATATATAGAGATTGTCTGAACTGCACCTTTCATATTTCGTTCAAATTTCCAGCTATCCCCATGATATCCTTTGTATTCAAATTTAAAAGGCGCTAGTCCTTCTCCGATATATGTTCTGACAAGTTGTCCTCTGTTTATTTTGTCGTTCATTGTTATTCCTTCCTTACTTTTAATATTTATTTACAGCTAATTCATGCTACAACTATTGTCCCTCCTCTTACCAGTAAATGCAATCCCACAAAAAGAACTGCTGCACCTAAAAAAAGTGCACTTCCAAATGCAAAAATTCCTATCCTCTTTAAACCAGAATAATTTCTTTCCTGTTCATTTACTTTTTCCGATGCTGTTGCTTGTTTTTCCTGTGTTTTTTTCTTTCTATAGTAATAGTTAATCAATCCATCTTCATATACATGATGTATTATCTCCTTATCAGGATATTCCACACTTGGAATTGTAATAGTATTAAAATACGAGTTCAAACTTATGCCTCTTACTGCCTGCCAACCATGAATAATCTGTCCATTGCTATTTAACGCCTGAATATACCCCTCTAATTGACTCTGTCCTGTTGCATAATTTATAGCTCCTGGCGTATATGATCCCGGTTTTATTTCATATACTTCTACTGTTTTGGTTAATGAATTAAAATATACGATGTCTGCTCTTCCGGTTCCTGATGGATTAGAAGCAATACTGCTTGTTATTCGATATTCTACCTGCCCTCCAGATATTTCTGACATGAATTTTGCTTGAAGCAGCCGATGTGCCTCATTTCCCTCAATCAGATAATCAGGACGCTGTGTCCACATGCCATTCAGGTCCACCAGATCCATTGGTCTGTTCCGGGGCTGCATCCACTGCTGCAATGCTTTGCTCCATTCTATGTCCTGTAAGTTGTCACCAGCCCTCCTGCTGTCTGATATTCAGTTTTACTGCTTCGGTTCCCGAATGCATCATAGCTGTATGTTCTTAATGTCTGTCCATTCTGCGCTACGGTGGTCAAACGGTTTAATAATACTAATCCTCTATTGCTAAACTAGTGATATTCATGGAACAAATCAATCCATATATACATGCCAAAAACAAAATACAAGACCACATTAATTTCATAGTATCATCAGAATCCATGTTTCTGAATATCACTTCACCTCTGCGACCAGAAAATGCCTTTCCAACCCGTACCATAAATATAATAAAAAAGCCACCGACTGTACCAACTACTTTTCCAATTTCCCTTATCAATTTATTCTTAATTATAATTTTTCTCATTGCTAACAATAAAATCAAAATTCCAAGAATAAAAGTAACTATGTAGATTACTATACAAACAATAACTCTCTTTTCTCCAAAAATATTACCCCAGAACATTACCTCCATCAAAAGACCTAATGAACCAAACAAATAAATGTATCCATTTAGTTTTCTGGAGTCATACTGTTTTCTAAATAACCAGATCAGCCCGCCAACCACAATAAATATTGTTACAAAACCAGCTATTTGAAGCATAAATTGCAAATCAGCCCCCTGATAAAAGCCCATATACACACCTATCATATACGGAAGCATATATGCAAAAACTCCTCCAATTGTGAACTTTAATATTTCTTTATTCTTTTTCATCATTGCCTCCCAAAAAACCCGTTAATATTGCTGAAGCTAATGATACCAATGCAGTAGTTGCCAATGAATAATAAATCTCCCTTTCCAAATTTACTTGCACTTTTCAAATTTCCAGCTATCCCCCTGATATCCTTTGTATTCAAATTTAAAAGGTGCAAGTCCTTTGCTTGATATACTCCACCAACTGATATGCGTTTTCTTTTTTCATTTGTACTTCAAATAACATATTATTATTTTCATCAAAAAAAGTATATGCGACATTTCCTAAAGCCGCCTTAATCTCTGCAATATTTTCTAAAGAAATTTCCTGCTTTTTTCTCTTATGATAAAAATAAATTTTTTCCTCATTCATAAACACTGCTGAATAACAAAAATAATTCCATAAAAATGTTGCAAATCCCCATTGTACAGCAATGCACATAACCAAAAATACATATAATGGTACTATATTGAAACTAAATAGTAAAAGTAGAACTTCCAAAATTCCAATTAAGAAAAAAATAGTTCCCAAAATCCACACAATCTTTTTCGTGCCCACATATATCTGCGCAATTGTTTTATTTTTACGTTGCTCTTTCTTACACAGAAAACCAAACCGTACATCTACAATGCCAAACACAATATAAAATAAAATAATTAATATAAGCAAAAATGTCATTTTGAACCAATACCTCCACTCACAAATAGAACTACTATAAGACTTGTCACCCAACATGCTCCTAAAAGTTCCCTACTTATATCAAAAAACAAATACAATACAACAATTATAATATTGGTAATCTGTACACCTATTCCACATAACAATCCTAAAATACTTATTTTGCCATATGAATGCCATATCCATAGGTTTCCTCACTTCTTCCTGCTTCTTCCTTCTTCTTCCATTCCTTCTCCTTTATGTTTATGTGAAATAATATGACCTACAGCATTCACATAACATGCACACTTTCGCTATAATTTAATATCTCTTTATCCTTTTTTTCTATCTGTAATTAGATTTACTTGCAAATAGCCTTTTTCCTTTATTAGTCTCTCTGCTTCTTCACTTCTTTTCATCATTCCTGTTTCAATATAAATTTTTTTATTCGTCCGGATAAGAATCCTATCTGCCCCTCTTCCTGTTGACTTGTAACACACGGATTTGACATCTTTCCAAGAATATTTTCTCTCTAATCCCCAAATCGAACGATACATAATTTCATTCCATGTAACAATGATTCTTTTGTTATACCAATATAAAAGAAAATAGCTTCCCTCTACTCCACATAATATTAAAAATAGAATGAATACACCTATCACTTCATATGTTGCCTCTGCGCCAATATACTTTATTAATAATGCCAAAGCTTCTTTAGAATCTGGAGCGCAACTTCCCGCATATTTTACAAGCCGATCGGCTACTTTTCCAATTTCTTCATGTGAAATCAATTTTTTTAAATATGGTGCAAATTTTGAACATAATTTTGGTGCAATATTACCTATTATTTTCCATTATCTTTTCTCTAATTCATCCAGCGTATCTTGTATAAATGCAACTGCATCGACCATGTTTACGGATACTGCAAACAATTGTTGATTCTGTTTATTCATAAAACCGTACCGCACATGATTCTGATCACTTGTAATTTGGCCTATCTCCTGCCTGTCAATCATTCTCCTCTTTCCAAAAAAATTACAAATGACAATTTCCTTTTCTCTCACTATGATCTTTTGCTCTCGGTACATGGAAAACCAGAAAAAAGAAATTATCAGCAGACAACTGGTACAGCAAGCCATATATATAAACGCTATATAACTCATTTCTAAAAAAATCAAAGTCAGTAAAAACACACAAACTGTCACACAATAAGTTACAATGCCTAAAATACAAATTCCTTTTTTTCTTCTCACAATATATTTTGAATCCTGTAATTTTTCGTTTTTCCTTTTAGAAAATCGAATTCCAAAACAAGCTACTATTATATGTACCATTCCATATATTAACCATATAACGCCCTTATTCATATTTCCTACAATTATTTCATTCCCAGCCTGAATCCAGCATCCAATTCCAACAATACTGGTAAACCATGACAAAAGCATAATACTTTTCCATGTCTGAATTAACTGTTTTTCAGCTTGTATATCCTTTTGTTCCATTATATTACCTCCAAAAATTCTCGTATCTGTGATGCCATCCAAATAGTCGGCGCAACTATCATAATGATTCCAAATAAAAACCAAAAAATTTTCTGCCCTTTTTTCTCTTGTATTTTGCATTCTGCCAGTGACTCAACTCCTGCACCAATAAATACAAAAAATATTTGGAAAACACCCCAAAAAAAACATACAAAAAGCTTGTCTACTTTTAATACATACATTAGAAACATTGACAGTACAAATAAAATTTCGCAGCTTATGCATACAATCATTGACATAATTGTTGTCTCTCCGTAAATCGCGACTGGGAATAACAGTATATTGCTCAATTTTCCATTTACTTCTATTTTGGTAAATTGTCTGTCTTTATTTCTCAATCTAAATATTAAAATGAGCCCAATTGTTATTATTGTGAAAGTAATAATGCTCCTGTTCTCCATTCCTTATCTCCCCTCTTCTGTGGACACTCCTCTTCATTTGCATGGGCAAAAATATTTTTATATGATCCATTGGTCTGTTCCAACTCCGGCATCATTACCATCCCAGAATCTTCCCGATTTATACAATCTGTTCATTTTCTGTTTCCATTGTGCAATAAATATTTTACCATAAAGCCCTCCATGTGTCATAACGTTTTACATCTATTATTTCAATTTCAAAAATCCATTTTCACCTCCACAAGTATATACGTTCAAAAAAAAGCTGGATGATATACATCCAGCTCTGTGTCAATATAATTTCCTGTAAATGCTTTTATAAAACAACATGATCCGTTTCAAAGAGCGCTTCAAACTCTTTCTGGCTGATTTTTTCTTTTTCCAACAGAAGTTTGGCACAGGCATCTAAAACACTGCGGTTTTCTGTAATGATCTGTCTTGCCTTGGCATAACACTCATCAATGATACGTTTTACTTCCTGGTCGATCGCAGTTGCCACACCTTCCCCATAGCCTCTGGTGTGTGCCAGATCTCTTCCGATGAACACTTCATCATCATCATTATCATAGCAGATCAGTCCGACATTCTCCGACATACCATAGCGTGTCACCATCGCTTTTGCCATCTTGGTTGCCTGTTTGATATCCTGGGAAGCACCGGTTGTGATATCGTCAAAGACAAGTTCCTCCGCCACGCGTCCTCCGAGTGAAACAGTGATATCCTGTAACATCTTTCCCTTGGTGTTAAACATTTCATCCTTTTCCGGGAGTGGCATGGTATATCCTGCTGCACCTGCTCCGGTAGGGATAATGGATACAGAATACACAGGTCCTACATCCGGCAATACATGGAATAAGATTGCATGGCCAGCTTCATGGAATGCAGTGATCCGTTTTTCCTTGTCGGAAATGATACGGCTCTTCTTCTCTGCTCCGATCCCGACTTTTACAAAGGATTTCTTAATATCATTCTGTGTGATGTACGCACGGTTTTCTTTTGCAGCGACGATTGCCGCCTCATTCAAAAGATTTTCCAGATCAGCTCCGGTAAATCCGGCTGTTGTCTGCGCAATCTGTTTTAAGTCCACATCATCGCCAAGCGGTTTATTCTTGGCATGTACAGCAAGGATTTCCTCTCTGCCGCCGATATCCGGACGACCGACATACACTTTGCGGTCAAAACGTCCCGGACGCATGATAGCCGGGTCTAAAATATCCACACGGTTCGTTGCCGCCATGACAATAATGCCCTCATTGACGCCAAAACCGTCCATCTCAACAAGCATCTGGTTTAATGTCTGCTCACGCTCATCATGTCCACCGCCCATACCGGTTCCGCGGCGTCTTGCCACCGCATCGATCTCATCGATAAAGACGATACATGGTGCGTTTTTCTTTGCTTCCTCAAAAAGATCACGGACACGGGATGCACCGACACCGACAAACATCTCCACGAAATCAGAACCGGAAATACTAAAAAACGGCACGCCTGCTTCTCCTGCAATCGCTTTTGCAAGCAGTGTCTTACCTGTTCCCGGAGGTCCGACTAACAGAACTCCTTTCGGGATTCTTGCGCCTAAAGCCGTATATTTCTGTGGTGCACGAAGGAAATCCACGATCTCCTCCAGCTCCTCTTTTTCCTCTTTCAGACCTGCGACATTGGCAAATGTCACTTTTTTGGCATCCGGCTGCATCAGCTTTGCACGGCTCTTACCGAAATTCATCATCTTGCTGCTGCCGCCGCCTGCGTTTGCCGCTGCCTGATTGGTCATGATCATGAAGAAAATAAACATTGCAGCAAATATGATCAGATATGGAAGCAATGTCATGATCCAGCTCTCCGCCGGAACATTCTCCATCGTATAATCCGTGATCCCCTGATCCTGCAGATAGGATACGATCTCATTGACATCCGACACGATCAATACCTTCTGTGTGGAATCCGAGAAGGTAAGCTTCACACTTCCCGTCGGGATCTCACGATTCTGCACAATATCAATGGCTGCCACATCCCCTGATTGGATGTCTCTTTCAAAAGCTGCCCGTGTATAAGAATTGGTTGTTGTATTTCCGTCTAAGAAATACCAGACACCAACTACGATCAGGATGAGCAAAAGATAAAATCCAAAGCCTCTGTAACTATTATTCCTACTATTCAAAGCTGCTCTCCTTTATTCTTCGTCCTCAAGTTCCACACATCCAATGTATGGCAGATTTCTGTACTGCTGGTCAAGGTCTAATCCGAAACCTACTACAAATTCATCCGGGATCTCAAATCCGACATAATCAACCTTCACATCGCACACACGACGGTCCGGTTTATCTAACAGTGTGCATAATTTCAGGCTCTTTGGATTTCTTGTTTTCAGATTCTGGAGCAGATAGCTTAATGTTCTTCCGGAATCAATGATATCCTCGACAACAAGGACATTCTTTCCTTCAATTGTAGTATCAAGATCTTTTCCAATCTTGACAACACCACTGGAACTTGTGCCGGCACCATAACTGGAAACAGACATAAAATCGATCTCTACCGGAGATGCGATCCGCTTAGCAAGTTCACAGGTAAAGAAAATCGATCCCTTTAAAATGCAGATCAGATATACGGTCTCACCGCCGTAATCTCTGCTGATCTGTTCTCCCATTGCTTTTACGCGCTCTGTGATCTGTTCTTCTGTCAGATACTTTCTAATATTCTTTACTTTCATGATAATTTCCTCCAAAAAAATGTACTTCTAATATCTTTTTTGTATTTTCATCGATTTTATAATCTGCACTGATCCGCTGTCCGACCGCCCATATAACATGAGAGTCTTCCGTCAGGAGCAGCATGGTATCCCGCATCTCTTTTGGGACTTTTTCGTTAATAAAATACTCTTTCAGTTTCTTTGTGTGTCCCCTGTCATCCACCGTAAGATAATCTCCTGCGGTTCTGGTTCTGATTTGCAGTCCAACTTTGATTTTATCATAATTCAGCCATTTCGTATATGATTTTTTATCAATTTCCCCGATTTCTCCATCTGGGGTAAGTCCGCGAAACGCAACTCTGCCTCCCGGCACTTCCAGTTCCAACGCCTCTCCCTCAAAAACTTTTTGCAGGCTCTCCTTCGGTATCTCTCTAGAAAAGGCAACGTTCTCCCCCTTTTTTTCCGTATCTTTTCTCAGCAAAATACCATGATAATTGCGCTCTGCCAGCACCTGATATGGCAGTTCCACATATCGTCCAACCTGTGAAAAATAAAGGTCTCTCACGCTCTCTATATGTTTTCTCGTAATATCTTTTTTCGATCCTGCCACCTGTCCGATTGCCTTATGGAGAACCTCCCGCTGCACAACTTCGTGGCACTCCTCCCACACGCCCGGATAAAGCTGTATGCCATCGCTTTTTTCAACCACATACATTTCCCGGATATGCTCTGCCTCCTCATTGAGAAAATCTCTCATTTCCTGCAGAAGCGCCGCACTCTGGTTGATATGTGCCACCGCCTGCCCATTGATCTGCTTTAGTTCCGGCAGCACCTGATGCCGGATACGGTTTCTGCTGTATTCTGTATCCAGATTTGTCTCATCCGTACAATAGGACTGCCCACATTCCCTTAAAAATGCCTCGATCTCTTCCCGCGGCTGCGCAAGCAGAGGACGGATCAATTCGTAAATCCCCTCATCCCTGCGGCGGCTCATGCCACACAGCCCATCCAGTCCGCTTCCGCGCACCATCTGAAACAAAACCGTTTCTGCGTTATCCTCCGCATGATGCGCCAGCGCAAGCCTGATCTTCTTTTCCGGAAATTCCTTTTTTACGCTTTCTGCCGCTTTCTTATAACAGTCATATCTTAAAATGCGCGCTGCTTCCTCCAGCCCCAGACCATGTTTCTCCGCAAATACAGGAACTTCCACTGAAAATATATGACATCTGATCCCATGATCCTTACACATGTTTTTCACAAACGCTGCATCTTTCCGGCTCTCCTCCCCACGGATGCCATGTTCCACATGGACTGCTTCCAATAAAAAATCTGTTTTTTTCTGTAACTGCTCCAGCATCAACAGGAGGCAGACGGAATCAGCACCGCCGGATACCCCTGCGAGTACTATGTCCCCGTCTTCCACTATTTTTTCTTTTTTCCATTCGTTTAAAAGTTCATTTGTCATCTATTTCTCCCAGATGCAGGTTGCAAGAATGGTCATATCATCCGAAACCTTTCCCCCTGTAAAAAGAAGCACCCGCTCCAAAATCTTTTTCGCCAGGATGCCCGGATGATTGGTGTTGATACTCTCGATGATCTCCTGCATTGTTTCTTCCGGATTTGGTACATGCAGATATTCTAACACACCATCCGTGACCATGACAACAAAATCGCCGTTTTTCAGGGTTATCTTTTTATGCTCGATCTCGGGGTTTGTCCCGACGCCCACCGGCAGGGAATCCGGGGCAAAACTTGTCACCTCCTGCCCGTGCCTGATAAAGCTTCCCGCTGCTCCGATCTTGTAAAAATCCGCCGCCCCATCATAGAGGTTCACCATGCACAGGTCGACGGTCGAATACAGATCACTCTCCCCTTTCATCACCATCGCCGAGTTCATCATACGGATTGCTGTCTCCACCGAAAAACCGGCTTCCAAAAAGCGTTCCACAAGATCTAACACCATCTCACTCTCCTTGCATGCGGCACTGCCGGAGCCCATGCCATCTGAGAGTCCGAGCAGAAGATCGCCGCGCTCCAGCTCCAGAAACGAGAAATTGTCCCCGGAAATCTGTGCACCGTCTTTTTTCAGCCGTGCGATTCCCTGCACACTGCGGTATTTTGTATCCTCGTAAAACAAAAAATCGGTGCGTTCCTTTGAGATAAATGAACGGCAGTCTGCGGCAGCACGGATATCTTTTCCAAGCGCATGGCTGACCGCTGCGAGAAATGATTTCACAGAAACACAGCCGCCCATTTTACTGCGCAGTCCCGCTGTCAGCCGCAGACGTCCCTCCTGATTCTCATACAAATGCATTTCCTCAATGACGATCCCGCTCTCTTTTGCCCGGTAGCGTATCTCTGCCAACGCCTTTTTCTCCTGCGTATCCAGCAGTTTTTCCTCCTTCGCACAGTCTTTCATAATGTACGCCATCGCATCGAGCTGTTCTGCGATCGTCTGACGGTTTTCCAACAGACGGTTGTACCACGCACGGTTTAAGCTTGCCTTCTCAAACACACGCACTGCCTCCTCCACCATATCTTTGCTGTGTTTGCAGTAGTGGCTTAGTTCCTCCTCACTTTCTTTTGCCGGAATCCCCACATTCAGGATCGACGTGATCATGTTAGACAAAATTCCATACAGCGGTGTAGATTCCTGCTCCCAGCATATCGCACAGCAGTCACAGTTTGCACAGAGCCGCCCGGTCAGCTCATTTTGCATTTGTCCGAGTTCCTCCGCCGTGTACTGCTCCTTTTTTTTACTCATATTCATAAAAATCTGTGACAATCCCTGAAACGATTCCGCATACCCCGAAAGGCGTTCCTCCTTGCCTCTGTCCACGGGCTCCTGCTCTATCCTGTTTCCACGCCCCTGCCACTCCATAAAAAAATGAATGCCGCGGTTTAAAAGGATCACCGCACCGAATATAAAGATTCCTTCCAGAAACACCGCCAGAACCTCCGGTTGGTCTTTCCATTCCAGCAGTCCGCCACAGAAAGACAGAATCATCGTCGTGATTGCTGTCAGGATTGCCGCCAGAAATGCGGGGCAGCCCTCATTCGCCCACTCTACCAGTTTGATCGCACCTGCGGTCACAAGAAGTGCCACTGCGTATTTTACCGTTGCCGTCAGTGGCATAAAATAAAGCATTCCTATGTACATCGCAGCCGTCAGCCACACGCCGTTTACTCCTTCCAAGAATGCTGCCGCAAAATACGCCGGGGCAAGTGGATAGCAGCCCATCATTTGCATACTGCATGCAAGAACGCCTCCCGCAATCGTTATCATCTGTTTGCCTGCACTTTTTTTCATGACATAATCTCCTTTTTCCATTCAACGATAATTACAAAACTCTACTCCACGCTATGAATGTTGTAAAAATGTAACAAAATTTTCGAAGACACGCTCTCGCTACGTGTCGCTCACAGCGGTACTAAGAAGCCATCTCCTGCATTTCATTTCTGATAAATCAGAATGAAATACAGAATCTGCCTTCTAAGAACCGGTGGCTCCCCAGTGTCTTCTCAAACTTTTGTCACATTTTCACAACTTCATTCACGTTTTCTATTAGTTTTGTAATTATCTGCTACTGTACATATGCAACTACGAAATTTAGACATACGTTTCTATGTCTTTCACAATTGCCATGCGACCGTGCCAACGATTATAGAAGTTGTCACAAAAAATCTTTGTCAAAGGAGCGACGTGTCAAAAAAAAGTTTTCGCCAAAAGTTCCGCTCAAATGTCTTTTCGTGGTGATTGAAGGGTGTTCAGGTTTTTTAGGAAGATGAGGTAGTCCGCTTATAAAAATATGTTACAGAAATATAATTTTGACACTGTACACGCGAAATTTCTTGTACTACAATTTAAGAAATGAAGTACGACTTGAAAGGAGATTTTTTAATGTATCTTGCAGATGAAAAAAGATATGACACGATGGTTTACAACCGCTGCGGCAACAGTGGTTTAAAGCTTCCATTAGTATCTTTAGGCTTATGGCATAATTTTGGAGACACGGGTGTTTACGAAAACATGAAGCAGATGTGTTTCACCGCATTTGATCACGGAATCACACATTTTGATCTTGCCAATAATTATGGTCCTGCTTACGGAAGCGCAGAGCGCAACTTCGGAAAGATCATGAAGGAGGAACTTCATCCTTACCGTGATGAACTTCTCATCAGCACAAAGGCCGGTTTTGATATGTGGAAAGGTCCTTACGGCAACTGGGGAAGCCGCAAATATCTGATTGCAAGTCTTGACCAGAGTTTGAAACGTCTCGGTTTGGATTATGTTGATATTTTCTATCATCACAGAATGGATCCGGAGACACCACTGGAAGAGACGATGGGCGCCTTAGATTCTATCGTAAAGAGCGGAAAGGCACTTTATGTCGGTCTCTCTAACTATGACGGTCCAACCTTAAGAAAAGCAACCGCGATCTTAAGCGACTTAAAGTGTCCATTTATCATTAACCAGAATCGTTACTCTATTTTTGACCGCACCATTGAAAATAATGCATTAAAAGATACCGCTTATGAACTTAAGAAGGGAATTATCGCATTCTCTCCTCTGGCTCAGGGACTTCTGACAAACCGTTACTTAAATGGTATCCCAACCGACAGCCGCATTGCCACAGACGGACGTTTCTTAAAGGAATCCGCCCTGACTCCTGAAAAGCTTGCACAGATCCAGGCTTTAAATGTACTTGCCGGAGAACGTGGCCAGACCCTTGCTGAGATGGCTTTAAGCTGGATCTTAAAGGATGATAAAGTAACCAGCGTTTTAATTGGCGCTTCCAAACCGGAACAGATTTTAGACAACATTAAGATCATCGGACACACAGACTTCACAGAAGAAGAATTACAAAAGATAGAGACGATTGTTCAAGGTTGACATTGAAGTACAAAAATGGGACTGTACAAAAAACAGTCCCATTTTTTATCTATCACGCTCACGATCCAACGAATGCGATCGTTACTTTTGTTCTTTAAATACAACCTCATTATCATAAAGCAGCCCCAGTTTGCTCTTGGCGACATCTTCGACATACTGCTGTGATTTTGTATAAGTCTCGTATGCTTCTAACTCTTTTTGTCTGTCCTGTTCTGCGGAAAGCTGCTGTTCTAAGTCCGCCTGTTTGGCAATATATTCCTGATCCTTCTGGTATACCTTAATGATCTGTGTTGACATAACAATTGCAAACACAAATACAATACAGGTAATGCACATTCTTCCAGCTCTGTTTCCGTTTTTTCTACGTCTTCTTTTCGCGTTTGCCATGATGAACCCCTCTAAATCTACGCATTAAAGCTTACATAAACTCATTTTAATCATTTTTATCCATTTTTTCAACTGTTTACATAAAAAACTTATGATTTTCCTGCCAATCTTTCGAAAAGGTTTTGTCACAAAACCGGTTATCCTTCCCGCAATGCCAAGTATTTTCTTCAAAATACACACATTGATCTTTACAACAAATCTGCTGAGGAGGAAAAAATACAGTATCATGCCAAAAATAACACCACCAATGGCAAATCCCCGGATCATACCGTCATTCTCCTGATACAGCATCAGAAAAACCGCAGCAGTGCATAGTAACCAATAACAGAAGTCTTCCACTCCAATCCAGATTGCGCCATGTGGCACGATTCTTCGGAAAATACGAAAAATATCGTACAGCAGGAATAGTCCCATCCCCACCAGAACCGAGATTCCGAGAAAAACTGCCTCTGTGAAAATCCCCTCGCTCACCCTGCTTCCGGTCTCCTGCACCTGCCAAAACAGGATTCCTTCCGCCAGCCGCACAAATCCAGACATTATTTAAAAAGCCTTCCAAGAAGAGATTCCGTCTGTTTTGTAACATTTTTCGGCTCTGAATAGGTCAGGGAATCGATCCGTCCCTCAATATCGATTTCTCCCTTTTCCAGTGAAAGGCGGTTTACATGAAGGTCATGTCCTTTTATCAGAAGCATCCCAAGCTCCGTCTCCAGCAATATCTCTGCCACATCAAAAGACAGTACATCCACCACACCGCTGAATGCGCCATTTTTCCGGTTTGCCAAAAGCACTTTGTGGGATTTTGTCACATTATTCTTCTCATCCATAAATCTCCTCCTCATATATACAGGTAATTGCGAACCTCCTACTTACGTTTTGAATGTTTTCTATGAGTTCCGCACTTGTCTATATTCTATATATGAGAAGGTTCCCTGATTTATGCCCTCAAAAATAACTGCCCTGGCTAATGTGTGTATGGAATATATTTAGGATACATATTCAAACAGGTCTTTTGCTTCCTCTTTCTTCGTTGTATCCTGAAGATCAAGCACACGCACTTTCACACTTTTTGTTCCAAATGCGATCTCGATCACATCCCCGACTTTCACATTGACGGAAGCCTTTGCCGGTTTTCCGTTCACCATCACACGTCCTGCATCACACGCTTCATTCGCCACCGTTCTTCTCTTGATGAGTCGTGACACTTTCAAGAATTTATCTAATCTCATTGTTTTTATTTTCCCCTCTTGCTTTTTATTCCGCAGGCTACACATCCCTGCGGCATGTTTTTTATCCAACAGAAACGATGCCTCCTGCTGCACAAAAAACGAGCCCGGAAAATCCGAGCCCGCTAAACATTCATATTTAAAAAAGAATTATGCGTTAACCATATCTTTTAAAGCTTTTCCTGCTTTGAATTTAGGAGCTTTAGAAGCTGGGATAACCATCTCTTTACCGCTCTGTGGGTTACGTCCTGTTCTCTCTGCTCTCTCAGAAACTTCGAATGTTCCGAATCCAACTAACTGGATTTTCTCACCTTTTTTTAATTCTTCTGCAACAACATCTGTGAATGCTTTTAATGCTGCTTCTGCGTCTTTTTTGCTTAATTCAGCTTTCTCAGCCATAGCTGCAACTAATTCTGCTTTGTTCATGTTAAAAATTCCTCCTCTGGATTTTCACTTTATGATATATGAGGTTTTTTCTTTTCCAAAATACCTACATCCATATTTATACTTGTTTTCTATGTCTTTGTCAAGGAAATTTCCTATATTTTGGGCATTTATAGCATTTTGTTGATCATTGCATGGACAGACTCAGACAATGCTTTTGATTTTGCATCTGCATCTTCTAAGGATGTTCCTTTTACACCGAGATAGAATTTTACCTTTGGCTCTGTACCGGAAGGTCTTACACATACCCATGCATCATCCTCCAGCTCATAATATAAAACATTGGAAGCCGGAAGACCGGTCGGTTTTACAGCGCCTGTTGCAGTATCTGTAATGGTGTCCTTCTTATAATCACGCACTGCCGTTACTTTGTAACCGCCAATCTCTGCCGGGGCATTCTCTCTCAGTGTATTCATGATCTCCTGGATCTTGGCAAGTCCCTCGATACCTTTTAAAGTGATAGCAGTCACATCATCTTTGTAGTATCCGTAACGCTCATACATTGCAAGCATAGCATCCCAGAGTGTCATATTCTTCGTCTTATAGTAAGCTGCTGCCTCGCACAGTGTCATGGAAGCATCGACAGCATCTTTATCTCTTGCATATGTTCCGGTCAGACAGCCATAGCTTTCCTCCATACCAAAGAGGTAGGTTCCTTTTCCGGTTTTTTCAAACTCAAGAATCTTCTGTCCGATGAATTTAAATCCTGTTAAAACTTCTACAAGCTGGATTCCATAATATTTTGCAATTGCATCTGCCATATTGGTGGAAACGATCGAGCGGATAAATGCTCCGTCTTCCGGCAGTCCGTACAGGGCTTTTCTCTGACCGATCACATAATCGCCGATCAGGCATCCGGACATGTTACCTGTCAGGCTGTGGTACTCCCCGGTCTTGGAATCTTTTACATAAACGCCAAGTCTGTCTGCATCCGGGTCTGTTGCAAGGATGAGATCAGCATCCACTTTTTTGCCTAAAGCAAGTCCTAATTCAAATGCTTCTGCTGCCTCCGGGTTTGGATAGCTTACGGTTGGGAAATCTCCATCCGGGAGTTCCTGCTCCGGAACGACATATACATTTTTGAATCCAAGTTCTTTTAACACACGGCGCACCGGGATATTTCCGGTTCCGTGAAGTGGAGAGTACACGATTTTTAACTCTCCTGCCACTTTGTCAATACAATCCTGATGAAGGATCAGTTTTTTCAGTTCTTCTATGTATGGATCATCGATATCTGCTCCGATCACCTGATAAAGACCTGCTGCAACTGCGGCATCTTTGTCCATCGTCTTAACGGCTGCATAATCTGTTACTTTCTTCACCTCTGCCATAATTCCGGTATCGTGAGGTGGCGTGATCTGTGCGCCATCCTCCCAGTATACCTTGTATCCATTATATTCCGGTGGGTTATGGCTGGCTGTGATATTGATTCCTGCGGTGCATCCTAATCTGCGGACTGCATAGGAAAGTTCCGGTGTCGGACGGAGCGATTCGAACACATACGCCTTAATTCCGTTTGCAGCAAGGCATAAAGCCGCAACATCTGCAAATTCCGGCGACATATGTCTGGAATCATATGCAATTGCTACCCCTTTCTCCTGCGCATGCACATTGTTGATATAATTTGCAAGTCCCTGTGTTGCCTTGCGGACTGTATAGACATTCATACGGTTTGTTCCGGCGCCGATCACGCCGCGGAGACCTGCCGTACCAAACTCAAGATCCATATAAAAACGGTCTTCGATCTCTTTTTCGTTCCCCTCGATCGCTTTTAATTCTGCTTTTGTTGCATCGTCGAAGTATGGATTATTTAACCATTCTTCATACATTTCTTTGTATCCCATGATTATTTCCTCCCTATATTTATTTCGTTTATAGTTTAGCTTTGTCAGCCGCTATTTTCAAGTTATTTTTTTCAACTATTCAGAGCCAAGGCAATTTCCAAAAATTTGCGAATCACGCTTGCATGAATGAGCATAATTTTGAAAATTTCTTTGGCGAGGTAACCACAATGAGCAAATAACAAGCATGCTTGTTATTCAAAGAAAGCTCTGAAAGAGCGATTTTGCGAATGAGGTTCTGAATAGACAATATGTAATGACCTCCACATTGTAGGTTCGTGGATTTACCTGTATACTAAAGTTTGACAAGAACAATGGTAACAGGGATTACCGCATACAAAGGGAGGTCATCAAATGAATTATAACACAGTTTACGTAGGAATGGATGTACACAAAGAAAGTTTTACACTTTGTGCGTACACAATCGACGCAGAGAAAGGTTCTCACTTCCAGAGAACAGAAGCTGATTACAAAAATGTTCTGAAGTATCTGGAGTTTCTTCGTACCGTCTACGGAAACGATGCTAACTTCATATGCGGTTATGAGGCTGGTTGCCTCGGTTATACTTTATATCATCAATTAACAGAACATGATGTTAACTGTGTGATACTTGCTCCAACTACGATGCTTGAGCAACGCAGTAAAAGAAGAATTAAGACTGACAGACGAGATGCAGAAATAATTGGTAAATGTCTCGCACAGCATAATTACAGTCCTGTTCATATCCCTACAGCAACAGACGAGGAAACAAAAGAATTCCTCCGTATGAGGGATGATCATAAGCTGGCACTCAAAAAGGTCAAGCAGCAGATACTAGCGTTTTGCCTTCGCCACAACTATCGCTATGATGGAAACAGCCACTGGACAGCAGCACACATCAAATGGCTTAAGTCATTGAACCCTGAGGCACTTTACAAAGAAATCCTCGACGAATATCTGCTGACCTATACTACTCTTAGTGATAAGGTTGAACGGTTGGATAAGCGCATTGAGGAACTTGCTTCTAAGGATGAATACAGAGAATCGGTTAAGAAACTCTGTTGTTTCATCGGTATCAAGACTCACACCGCATTATCTGTTCTGGTCGAGGTTGGTGATTTTCAGCGTTTTGCGTCTGCACAGAATTTTGCGTCCTACCTTGGACTTGTTCCGGGCGAGGATTCCAGCGGTGACGGACAGACAAGGCTTGGTATTACCAAAGCCGGAAATCGCCATGTCCGTATGCTCCTTACAGAAGCTTCTCAATGCTATGCCCGTGGTCAGATAGGATTCAAATCCAAGGAACTGAAATCACGTCAAGCCGGAAATTCGCCACAGGTTATTGCTTATGCAGATAAAGCCAATGAACGCTTAAGACGCCGATACTACAAAATGGTTCTTGGGAAAAGTAAGAAACACAATGTAGCTAAAACAGCAATTGCGCGTGAGCTTGCCTGTTTCATGTGGGGCATGATGACGGAACATATCGCCTGATACAGGTATAACACCGTGCTGACGATATCAAGACCAGGCCGCCGATGGCGGTGCTTTGCAGCCTTGACATCATCATCCCACTGTTATAGTGGGTAATCAAGCAGCTGTAAGGTGGCTTACGCCACATACATCTGACCAGTAATAAAAGTAACAACTGAAGACATCCTGAAAGGGCTTCGGCCATTTCGAGGTTCGAGCTATCTACGACGTAACTATGTTGGCACATAGAAATCTGTGATCCACGCGAATAGACGATAGAGCTCACGGCGGACCATTGACCTGTAGGTAACCAATCCACGTATATCAGAGTGGCCAATGCCGGGAACTGATACTCCGAGGCTCTTTCAGGGTGCCTTCAGACAATTAAATAATATTTTGTGGTGATTTCTGTTAATTTGTACTTGACAAGAGGTCATTACATATCAGTTACATCTTCTTACTTATTTAACGATGTGATGAGATCTGAAAGTGTTGCCAGATAATCGGATGTGACATCTTTGTCCGTGGACTTGTCTGTCGTCTCCGAATCTTTTTCTGTACTCTTTGTCTCCTCCTCACTGTCTTTTGTCTCTGTCTCAGCAGTTTCGGTCTCCTCCACAGACTCTGTGCCCTCTGTCATGTCATTGTCTGACGTAGTACCGTCTCCGGTAAGAGAGATATCGATATTCGCTGCCGCAGAGTTAACAAAAAGCTTTTTATCAAAATCGTCGTATCCCTCTGCCTCCGCATGCAATGTGTGCACGCCATAGGTCAGTACCACAGGTGCGCTGTAATCCACAGTATCCCCATCAATGGAAAGCGTTGCTCCCTCCACATCAATATAAAATATGATACTTCCAGTCTTAGGGCCCTCACCTTTTAATTCATCCAGATCAAGCGTGCAGGTCTCCCCTCTTGCGATCTCCACCTCTGTGCTGCCGCCATATCCTTCATTTGCAACGGTAACCGTATAAGTTCCCTCCGGGATCTCCAGCTTCATATTGTGTGTGATCTGTGCAAAAATCTTACTTCCCACCTGAATAAAACTTCCCTCAAATACGGATGTATTCTTTAACTCCAGAGTTCCCTGTCCGGTAGTGACGGATACGGATAATATTTTTGTTCCGATTCCAACGACACGGATCTCATCTTTTTCGTTCAGGTCGGACAGACGGATTTTTTCTCCATTCGATTCCACGAACAAATCTGCGTCATACGAATACTTGGAATCCGCAATTTTGAAAATCCCACGCTCTGTATCTACCGAATATTTTGTGATATCCGAATATTCCCAGACTTCATCTGCGATCTGTGCCTGCAAGAGCCGTCCTTCGCCATCTTTTTTTCCAATATGGATCACCCTGCCCGGCTCAAAATCCATCGTTGTTGCACTGTTTCCGTATTTATCCAGAAAGTCTGTAGACAATGAATAAACATACAGATACTGCTTTCCTGATGCAAGCTGCTTTAAATTCAACTGTTCATTGGTCATGTCATTGCCAATGATCAGATAGAGATCGGTTCCGATCGATGTCTCCGCCCCTGCACCCTCTGCTTCCTCAGTATCTGCCGCTGTCTCTTTCGCCGGATTATAATACTGTGCAGTCGAGACCGGTCTTGTCTGCTGTCCACAACCCGCTAATAAAATCATACTTAAAATAATGCTATAATACATGTATCTTAATTTTCTCAACGTATCACCTCTTATGTAAATTGCGAAACTCATCAAAGCGTAAATAGAATTGTGAAAAAAAAGTTTCGCTGTTACCTAATTATATCCCATTTCCCACTTTCCCTGCAAGCGTCTGCAAAAAATGCTCCCTCGCCCCCTCCTGTGTGATCACCTTGCTGAGTTTTTCGGTGTTTCTGCCGGAAAGCCAGGCTTTGTGGGACTGGCTATAATGATTTGCAATTTTCCAGAATTTCTCGGGATACGCAAGGTAAAAATACAAATATGAAAATTCCTGCGGCTTTAGTTTACGCACAGAATCATATGCCCCGATCAACTCCATTCCAAGCGACGTGTTCCAATTATTTTTTTCCATCATCTTCCGCACAAAATTTGAGAGGTCACTCACCCGGATCTGATAGGAAAAATTAAGGAAATTGACGATTGCCACGCCCTCTCTCGAAAAAATGACATTGTGCTGGTTATAATCCCCATGGCAGAAGCCAGTCAACTCCTCACGAATCTCCATATTTTGTAACTGCTCTGTGACAGCTTGTGCCTTTTCAAAAAAGCCTGCAAACTGACGCATAAACATTTCCTCAAACTCATTTTTCTGTTTTCTGCCACGGATATAGTTGCGCACCTGCCGCAATTCACGATTATGTTTTTCATAAAGCAAAAGCAGGGCGTTAGGATTCATTTTTACAAACTCAGGCACCTCGTCCGGATACTGTTCAGTTGCATTATGTAAACCAGCGAGCAGTCTTACCGCATACACCATGTCCTCCCTGCTCTTCGTATCGCACTCGGCTCCACGGAAAACTGACAATAGCAGATAATTCTGTTCCTCTTCGTCCCTGGCAAAAATTTCCCCTTCTTTTGTATAAAAGATCTGCTCTGCCACAATATTCTGCCCCTTCAGGAAATCAAGCATTCCAGCCAGAAATTCCGCACGCTCCACAGAGCCCCTATACTCCTTCAGCGCGCGCATTCCGAGATCTGTTTCACACAAAAAACAGTCCCTTCCCTTCGAAATAGACTTTACCTCCATCTCATATTGTTCTGCTATCTGTTCCGGCCTGATATACATGAAAATCCCCTCCATACGATGAATCTGCGATAAGAGAGCAAATGCTCTCCTGCCGTGTCAATTCATCATATGTGAGGGGATGCGATATTATGAACCTGTTCCATTAATTTTTCTTTCGTGTTGTCCTCCGGGTGTTCCAGCACATACTCCAAAAGCTGTTTCAGCGTCTCGCCGATCGCCTTTCCCGGCTGCATTCCATCTGCGATCAGATCCGTTCCCGTAACCGCAAGTTCCTTTATGGAAAGGCACTGCCGCTTCGCCATGATCTGCTCATATATTTCTTCGTATTCCTTTAAATACTCTGCTTTTTCCTCCCGCCTGTATGCACTCTGTGCCAGCATGTCCGCTCTTTTTACTGCAAAAAGTAATGGATACTGATCCACACCGTTCCGATAGATTGCCCTGCGGACCGTCCGCTCCTGCAAAGGCGGATTATCGTCGTGGCATAAGATCAGTCTGCATACCCGGTCGGTTGTATCATTGTCAAACTTCAGCCGCCGCAAAATCTTCCTTGCCACAAGACTTCCTTCCTGTGGGTGTCCATAAAAGTGATCCACGCCATGTTCGTCCGTGGTTCTGCACATCGGTTTTGCCACATCATGTAACAGCATTGTAATACGCGCCACTTTATCCGGCTGTATCTCCATCAGGGCATGCAGCGTGTGCTCCCCCACAGAATAGCAGTGATGCGGATTATTCTGCGGTGTTTTCATCATCTCGTCAAATTCCGGCAGAAAAACTGCGGTAAGTCCTGTCTCATAGGCCGTGCGCAGCAGTTCCGGATGTCCGGACGTGAGAAGTTTTACCATTTCGATCTGAATACGTTCTGCACTCACTTTTGCAATGTTTGGTGCCAGGGAAACAATCGCCTCTCTTGTCTCATCTTCAATAGAGAAGCCAAGCTGCGCTCCAAACCGCACTGCACGCAGCATACGAAGCGCGTCCTCCGTAAAACGCTCCACAGCAGCTCCCACGCACCGGATCACACCGCGCTCTAAATCTCCCACACCATCAAACGCATCGACCAGCCCATCCTTATCATTGTAAGCCATGGCATTGATCGTAAAATCGCGGCGCTTCAGATCTTCTAACAGATTGGAAGTAAACTGTACCTCCTTAGGATGCCTTGCATCCTCATATTCCCCGTCTATACGGTATGTGGTCACCTCGAATCCCTCATGTTCAAGCATCACGGTAACCGTTCCATGCTGGATCCCAGTATCTATGGTATGTCGGAATAACTCTTTTACCTGTTCCGGTTTTGCTGATGTCGTGATGTCCCAGTCCATAGGAATCCGTCCTAACATCGTATCACGGACGCACCCACCTACAGCATAGGCCTCAAAGCCATGCTGTGTCAGTGTGTCAATAATATAAGTTACTTTCTCAGGTAAAACGATTTTCATATACGATAGGTTCCTTTTGTCGTTGTTTTGATCGAATATAACAGATCATCCGCCCTCTTGATCATCTCTGTCATATCATTTTCCGTACAGATATGGTCTCCGGCTGCAATACCGATGGAGCAGGAGATCTGATGCTGTTTATCGATTGAGAATGACTGTCCGAGTTTTTCACTGATCTCCGCCGAAAATCCGTCTGCCTCATCAATAATCTGATAGATACGCTCTGCCTTTTCTTTGAAAATATCCCTGTCATCTGTATAAAGGAAGATCAGGAACTCATCCCCGCCATAACGGCACACAAAACCATCTTTTCCACAGACTTCCGTAAAAATATCAGCCATTTTGATCAGAACGAAATCGCCCACATCATGTCCGTACGTATCATTATAGTGTTTGAAATTGTCCAGGTCAATAAACATCACTCCCAGCTTTGGTTTTCTTTTTTCCCCTGCGATCTCTTTCAGAAGTGCGTCTAATTTGCGGTAGAACCCTTCACGGTTATAGCACCCTGTCAGCTGGTCTGTAACTGCCGACATATACAGTTTTGTATTCATCTCATAAATCTTGTCATAGGCATCAAGCCTGTTCAATGCGTAACGCACCTCACGGAACAGAAGCTGATAAAAGTTCAGATCGTCCTCATCAAGCATATAACGGTTCACCGAGGAATGCCAGTTATCCTTCATCAGCACATAGGTGATGACAATATTCTCGATTTTTGCGTTGTTAAAAAATGGGATCGCCACCATAGAACACACATCTTCATCACCAAAAATCGATGTGATATCCTGATGTTCAGAATAATTGCTGCTGATCTTGGAGATCACAAATCCACCCGCATTTTTCCGCATGGATTTTTCCATGATCTTCATGATCTCCGGCGTCATCTCTTTCTCTGTGTCATTGTAAAGTACCTGCGGCACCCTCTCGCTATAGCGGATATAGACTGCCCGGTCGACGTCAAAATGATTTAAAAATGTCTTCATGACCATATTGAGCATCTCTTTTGCAGTGATACCATTTACATCGATCAGTTTCTGCCAGATAGAAATAAAGTCGAGCTGTTCTTTCTTACTCTTATATGCCCGCTCCACGCTCTCCTGCTTTAACAGATCCTCGATTTCCCTGGTTGATAATTCCTCACAGTCGTCATCTACCGGTGGCAGAAGATCTTTCATATCCTCCGCGTACTCATGGAACATGATACGATGTGTCTCTTCATACTGTTTTAAAATAAACTCTTCCTGCTCATAAAGGATCTCTTTTCCTGCATTCCTGAAGCATTCCATCCTGTTCCTTCGGAACAGCACATAACAGAAAAACTGGTTTCCCTCTGCTCTCTTTAAATAAATATCTGCCTGCTCATATAATTTTAGCGCCTCCTCGTTGTCTCCGTCATGCTGTGCTAATAATGCCTTGGAAAACGTATAGAGGAACATATCATCATCTGCCTTTGCGTAGTCATGCACAGTGGCGAGGTTGTTTTCTGTCTTTTCCTTCTCGAAAATATAATTCAAAAACTGGCGGCAGCTATACAGATACCTCTCACAGTTAAAACGGTTTCCCTGTAAAATGGAAACCAGAGCAAACAATCCATACAGTTTGGACAGGTTGCAGACACGCAGACTGTTCAGATGCAGCTTTTCGATCGCTTTCATACACTGTGTCAGGTATTCCTGCGCCTTGTCATACTGCCCCAGCATAACGCAGTTCAATGACATATTATAATGTACTTCTGCAATATCCTCCGGCTTTCTCAGTTTACATAATATCTTAATTGCCTTGTTGTAATAGCTCTGGGCTCTCTCATTTTCTCCCATTGCACATAAATTATACGCAATACCGGAATAGATCCTTCCGCCCTCCACGCTGTCAACATCTTTCATCGCCTCATAGGTACGGATCGAATATAACAGGGAAACTTCGTACTCGCCATTTGTGGATGCTATCATGATATTTTTCCGATATGCAATGCTGATAAGCTGCTCATTGCCAATCTCTTTTGCAAGCGCAACGCCCTTGGAAAAATAAATCAGAAATGCTTCCGACCGGTACGCTTTTGCCACGATCTCCGGTTTATTGTCGTATGCATAAATATAAATATGCGCCAGATGATTTTTGTAATGGTACGCATTCAGCTTCTCGATCAGTTTATCGCTGATCTCAATATCCTGGGCACAGAAGAAAATATTGCACCAGCCGGACATCTGGTTCTGCGCTTTTAAAAGTTCTGCACGGAACACTAAAAAATCATCCCCCAGCGCTTCTCCGCACTCCTTTGCCTTCTGTACATAAATCATGGCTTCCTCTAACTTTCCAAGATACATGTAAGAAGTTGCCATCCAGAAATTATAATAAAATGCTCCCTCTTTCTCCTGATCCTGCAGTTTTTCCAGATCTTCGCAGGATTCCAGAGCCTTCGCAATATCTCTTTGCAACACCGACACCATAATCTGTAATAGCAAAAGCTGATAATGCTTTTTCTCAGAAATCGTAAAGTTATCAAACTTGATCCGGCGCTCAATCTTGCTCAGATGATGGTCTGCCTGATCAAAATCCAGAAAGTATACCAGATTATTCAGTTTCCGATAGCCATCGCCACTCTCATAATCAGAGTAATAGTCCATGACATCCGGTTCCATGTTCCTGCCTGCATTTCCGATATGGTACACCATGTTCCGGTCATCCATACTCTCACAGATCGCATCCCACTCTTCATGTGCAAATTCCGGAATCGACTGCACATCATTGACTCCCAAGACAATGCCGATATTTTTATTCTTCACCTGAAGCAGTCTGTTGGTAAGCTGCATGGTGCTTTTCGAAGCCAGCTGGAAACGGTTCAACACAATGACGACCGGACGGATCTCTGATAATTTCTGAAGCATCGTCACGATCGAATTGCGCATACGTTCCTGCTCATACTCTACCTCATCGATCAGGATCTGTTCCGTTCTCTCGCAAAATCCCTTTTCAAAATAACTTTCAAACACAGGTCTCTGAAGCTTGTAGACATCACATTCTTCCATAAACTCTTCCAATGTGCCGCTGCAATACTTATGGAACATCTGCCGGATCAGTCCCAGATATGGTTCATAAGCCTCTGCGATCTTGTTATAAGAAAACTCATGACAGGTAAAAAAGATATCTGTCTGGTCCTTATAATGATTGACACTCTCTAAATCCCATATAGAAAAATCATTGCTATACCGCACAAGGATACTGTTATGTTCTACATTTCCGATTCCTCCTGCGACCTGTTCGATAACCCCATTATAATACTTTTCTATCATACGATCCCCTTTTGCTCCAAAAAAACGCTTGCTGTTTTGTCACATTCTATATCCATTACCGGTTATACAATAAAACGTTCCACATTTTTCTGTAGTTTTTCAGCAGAATGATAGGTTGTCTCTGCCTTCTGTTTAATTGCCTCTGCCTCCTGCACAACGTTTCCTACTTTTTCAGCAATATCCGTTGTTCCGGTAGCTCCCTCTGTCGCAGTCTTGCTGACATCGGAGATAGCATCCATCACTCCGTTAATGGATGCGAGCAGCTGCTCCGATGATGCCGAGAAGTCCGTTACAAGAGAATCTACATTGGCAGCATCACTGTTATAGGAATTTGCCATTTCTGCAAATCCTCCAAGACTCTCCACAACATCATTTCCGACAAACTCCAGCAGCCTCTCTGCATCATTTGCAAGATTCTCAACGGCTGCGGTCACATTGCCAGTCACTTCCTGAATATGGGCAACTGCGGCTTTTGACTGCTCTGCCAATACACGGATCTCATCTGCAACAACCGCAAATCCTTTTCCTGCCTCTCCCGCTCTGGCAGCCTCAATGGATGCGTTCAAAGCCAGAAGGTTCGTCTGTCCGGTAATATCCATGATTGATTTGGCAAGAACATTGATCTGATCCACAACCTTAATATCTTCGAGTGCTTTGGTCAGGCTCTCATTAATCTCCTCATGAATCGATCTGGTACGTCTGTCATTTTCGTCTGTATCTTTTTTGATTTTCACAGCACGTTCCCTGATCTCATCTGCCTCGTTAGCGCCATCCTGAGATCTCTCTGCAATACTCTTCGCAGCGCTCTCAATCTCATGTGACATTGCATTTATCTCTTCCGAAGATGCCGCTGTCTCCTCCATACCTGCCGCAAGCTCCTCCGTTGTCGCAGATACATTTTCAATCTGATCATCTAACGCCTGAAGACTCGTATCAATCTCCTGCACCATGCCGGTGATCTCTAATGCTTCTGATTTCACCTCTCCAATCAGTTCCTTCATCTCAGAGCGCATTTTCTCAAGCGAATCTGCCAGTTGTCCAAAATCATCTTTTCTCTTTAACAGATCCTGTTCAAATTCTTTTGAAAAATCCCCCTGCGCTATCTCTTCAATGTGGGCAAGGCTCTTTTTCAATGGTTTCACAATGCTGACTGTGATCAGTGTCAGAACTGAAATTAAGATCACTTCCATGACAACAGCGATTCCGATGATCGCCATTCTGCTGTTGGATTCATAGGAAGAAAATTCATTTTTGACATCCAGTACATCATCATCAATATCGTCCGTGTAATTTCCGGTTCCAAGTACCCAGCCAAATGGCTCAAATGCCTTGCTGTAAGCACGTTTTGGAGAAGACTCCGTCTCACCCTCTCTCGGGAATACATAATCCGTAAAACCGCCGTCTTCCTGCTTTCCTGCGTTGATGATCGCCTGCATATACGCAAATCCATTGGTGTCCACTGCATCCATACGATTTGTTCCCTCTGTGTCATTGCCGAGAAGGACTACGTTTGTTCCATCATAGGTATCTACCCAGAAATATCCATTATTGCCGTAACGCAGATCACGAATCTGGTCTGCTGCAAGTTTTTCTGCCTCGTCTAAGGTATATTCACCTTTTTCATACCGATTGTAAATGCTCTGGCAAAGAGATATTACATTATCTACCTGTGCCTTGATCTGTTCATCATACGAGGAACGCATATCATTCTCGATAATGTCTAACGCATTATTTCCAAGTCCTGACAGGCTTGTGTTGGAAATGACGGCGCATAGTGCCAGTGCGATCAGTGCAATCACCATTACAATGACTAATTTTGTTCTCACCTTAATATTGTTCATACCCATACCTCTCACTACATCTTTTTTATTTTATGAACCCAATTTTAAATCCTATTTGTATTTTAGCACATTATGCTTATTTTACCACTCTATTTTCGACATTTTTCGTGATTTTATTCTATTTTTCGTTACTGTTCACTCATACTTCGTTCCAGTAACGATTCGCTGACTCATTTCAGTTTTTGCTTCACAAAAGGAGTCTGCTCACTCCTGAATCACTTTCTTACGCAGCAAAACAGCAAGTGTTTTACTGCTGAGTGAACAGTAACTATTTTTATAGCAAAAACGCAGAAGTTATTTGTAACTCCTGCGTTTCTGTCTCAGATGAGAAATGGATTCCTGATTTCGAACTCCATTTTTTTATGTGTCTTTGGATGTTTAAATCCGATTTTATAAGAGCAGAGTAAAAGACCGTTTCCACTCCGTGTCATTGTCTCTTTAAAATTATACTTCGTATCCCCTACGATCGGGATTCCTGCATTTGCTAACTGTACCCGGATCTGATGATGCCTTCCGGTGTCTAACCGGATCCGGAGAATGGCGTTCGTTTTATTCTGTGCGGTCACTTCATAGTCCAGCCTTGCTGACTTTGCGCCCTCCGTACTTTTAGATACCACTTTTGAAGTGTTTGTTTTTCCATCCCGGAGCAGGTAATCTTCCAATGTACCTTTTTTCTGTTCCGGCACACCGTCTGTCACCGCATAATAAAATTTATCTGCCATTTTTGTCTGCACCTGACGGCTTAAATCCGCCGCAGCTTCTTTTGTTTTGGCAAAAACCATCACTCCGCGCACCGGCTGATCCAGCCTGTGTACCACCCCGATATACGGCTGTTCTCCCTTTCCTGCCCGGTAATTTTTCAGAAGGCTTTCCATGTCCGCCTGTCCTAACCGTTTTGTCTGCGCCGCAACCCCCGCCGGTTTTTCGCAGACAATAACCTCCTCATCCTCATATAAAATATTTATGTTCATGTCTGATGATCTCCTTCGTTATTCTATGGCATTTCTGCTGTTTTTATCTTCCTTTGTTCATTGTAGCATGATTCTTTTGTTTGGGCTACTGTTGCGGAGATTTGAATGAATGCTTTTATTCATTTTTTTAGTACTCATAATATTTAAAATTTTACTATTTTCTCCATTGCATTTTCTGATGTTGGTATGATACAATATCCCAAAGCATATTTTACAAAATCTTTGTGGCTGATGAGCCATCTGTATTCTAGGAAGCACTCGATTATCAAAAACAATCGGTGTCATTCATTTCGTATCTATGCTTTTATTACCCATTAACCAATTTAAAAGCAGGAAACGGATGAAAACTATTTTTACAATGCTCTATTCTCCTGCCGGAGGCACGATGCATTTATGTGCATCTGCCGTCCACCGTGATAAGGAGGAAAGCCTATGGCAATGCGACCACAAGATCGTTACAAATCAACTACAGCAGGAGCAGTTTCTGCAAATCGCAACTACAAAGATACTGTTTTCCGGATGTTATTTTCAGACAAAAAGAATCTGCTCTCGCTTTACAATGCAGTAAACAGCAGAGACTATACGAATCCGGATGATTTAGAGATTGTTACTTTGGAAAACGCTATCTATATGGGAATGAAAAACGATCTGGCATTTATCATTGACACGAATTTATACCTGTACGAACATCAGTCGACTTACAATCCAAATATGCCACTTCGTGATTTATTTTACATTAGCAGTGAATATCAAAAAATGCTGGATCAAAAATCTTTATACTCATCCAGCCTGCAAAAGATACCTACTCCTAATTTTATTGAGTTTTATAATGGTTCTGATCCAGTTTGCGATGTTTTTGAGCACAGACTTTCCTCTGCTTTTGAACATCTGTCGGGTGAGCCAAAACTGGAACTGATCGTAACTGTCTTAAATATCAACGAGGGGCACAATGCCCTTCTTATGGAACATTGCAAAACATTAAGGGAATATGCACAATATGTTGCAAAGGTGCGAAAATACACAGCCGACATGTCTCTGAACGAGGCAGTGGAATGCGCTGTTGATGAATGTATCAAAGAAAATATTCTTGCGGATTTTCTTCGAAAGAACCGCGCGGAGGTTATCAGTATGAGTATATTTGAATATGACAAGGAAGAAGAAGAGAAGAAACTTCGGAAAGCGGAATATGAGGCTGGCGAAAAAAGTGGAATTCAAAAGGGCGTCCTTAATACTGCACGTCATCTATTGGAACTTAACCTGCTGTCTTTAGAGAATATTTCTCGTGCTACTGGTCTATCAATTGATGAATTGAAAAAGCTACAGCAATAACTTAGTAAAAGAAGCCCGCAAAACTGCGAGCTTCTTTTTTGTACAATTTTACACAAATTACTGTAACAGAGAAAGCACTCCCTGAGTAGACTGATTAGCCTGTGCAAGCATAGACTGTCCAGCCTGAGCAAGAATGTTGTTCTTGCTGTAGTTAACCATCTCTTCAGCCATATCTGTATCACGGATACGGGATTCAGCTGCTGTTGTGTTCTCAACAACGTTGTCTAAGTTGTCGATTGTATGCTCTAATCTGTTCTGAACAGCACCGAGAGCGGAACGCTGGGAAGAAACTTTTGCTACTGCATCTGCAATTGCGTCTACTGCGTAAGTTGCAGCAGAACCATTCTCATCTTTAACGTTTAATCCCTTGATTCCAAGGAAATCAGAATTCATGGTATCAATGTTAACCTGAATCTTATTTGTAAGATCTGCATCAGAACCTACATGTAAATTGAAGCTTAATGTGTTGGCAACCTTTGCCTGTGCAACATTAATCTTGAAGGAACCATCACCTTTATCAAAAGCAAGGTCTGTATCATCACCATTCTTTACTGATGCATGACCTTCTGTATCTCCGATACTATTCGCTGCGAGCAGTTCTTTACCAGCAAGCTCATATGCTTTCTGTTTTGTGATGAGTGTTACATCATTATCATCTACACCATCGGCTGCACCAGCAACATCTGTCATAGCGGTTGCAGATTCTGTACCAACTTTAACTGTTACTCCACCCTTTACATAAGATTTTAAGTTGTCAACTGATACTGCTCTATTATCTGTAGCAACACCCTGATCATTATTAAATTTTTGAGTTGTGGTTAAATTTGAAGTTGCACTAAATGTCGCAGCTGCCGTCTGTCCATCTTTTGTCTCAACATATAACTGATTTCCATCAGCATCCATTACCTTACCAGCATTGTCAATCTTGAAAGTCTTATCCCCAATCTGAACATCAACTGTTCCTGTTGCTGGTGCTTTAATCAACGCTTTTGCCTCATCAACAGTAGAACCAATTGTATATGTCTTACCGCCAATAGCAACTTTATCTCCAGTTTTAATAGCATCCATTGTAAAGGTAGCTGTTCCATCCCCATTGTTTGTGAGCGTTCCCTTTAATCCTGCATCATGTGCTTCCAGATTAATTGTCTTTGTTCCTTTATCTCCCTTTAACAGATAGATTTCGTTGAATTTTGTTGTCTCAGCAACACGGTCGATCTCAGTTGTTAACTGATCAATCTCATCCTGGATTGCCTGACGGTCAGACTCTTTAGAGTTTGTTCCGTTAGCTGCCTGAACTGCTAACTCATTCATTCTCTGTAACATAGAGTGAACTTCTGTAAGTGCACCCTCTGCTGTCTGTACTGCAGATACACCGTCCTGAGCGTTTGTGGAAGCCTGATCAAGACCACGGATCTGTTTTCTCATTTTTTCAGAAATTGTTAATCCTGCTGCATCATCTGCTGCACGGTTGATTCTGTAACCAGAAGATAACTTCTCTGTGGATTTTGCCTGCTGTCCTGTTGTTACGTTTAACATTCTGTTGGCGTTCATTGCCTGCATGTTGTGTTGTACTACCATAATTTTTACCTCCGTGTGTTGCGGTCATTCTGCCGCTAAAATAATTTTTTATTTTCGGGATTCCATTCCCTTTTCCCTGAAAAAAAATCAGGATTTTGGCACAAAGTGCCTGTATAATAAACCACGCCCCTAGGTTAGCATGGCATTATTACCGCCTGTGGCTGACTGTGTAAATGTTTTTTTTTGCAGCCGGTCTGTCCGTTATCTCAGAAGCTGCGTGCTTCTCACGCATTAAGATTCCTGCGATCTCACGCTTTGCTTCCTCCGAAATTGTCTGCTCACGATAGTATTCTTTTTGGTCCTTCTGCTTCATGGAATTACTGCGCACAATGTTGTATTCGCGTGGTGCGTCTACAAGAAGATGAATGTTATTTGCAGAACCACCGGAAAAAACGACACGGATGTTTTCTCCTATATCAATGTATTCTCCCGGTTTTAAAGATAATTTAAGCATTGTAACCTCCATGTGGCTTTGTATTTTTCCATAAATACTGCGTATATTAAAAACGGTACTCCATCCGTTTCAGATACTGGTAACACATTGTATATTGTGTTACCCCTGTTTTGCGTTCCGGAATCATGGAACCACATTGATCACAATGCATATTGTTCAGATATTTTATTGGAAGGAAAATCCTGTCCCTTATAAACAGATTTTGCGGAAAACCTCGTCCCTGTCATCCTGCTCGATCCCAAGATAACGTTTGGTGATGTCAAAAGAGGAATGATGATAAATCTCCATGAGAAGTACCGGTGGAACTCCCTGCTTCCACGCATAATATCCAAATGTTTTCCGCAAGGAATGCGGGCTTATCACGCCGCTTAGACCGCTGTTTTCTGCCGCCCTGCGGATAATCCGGTAAGCCTGTACCCTTGAGATTGGATCTGCGTCTTTTCCACAGAAAAGATACGCATCCCCACTGATTTTGAAACTGCGTCCAGACGCTAAAAACTGATAATACTTTTGCAGCTGGACAGTTATTTTTTCATTCAAATAAATATTCGATGCTTTTCCGGTCTTTGCCTCCACAAGAAGCAGATGTTCTCTTACGCTCCGGTTTTCTAAGTCATATACCTGCTTCCACTGTAAAGAAAGAAGATCCGAAATTCGCAATGCGGTATTCAGCCCCATCGTAAGCAGCAGTTGATTTCTCGGATGATACTGTACCTGTTCATAAAAGTTCATAAAATCTTTCAGTTCCTGTTCTGAGCGGATTGGCTGAGCTGTGTTCATATTTTTTCTCCTCACATACTTGAATAAATTTTTTAAAAAAAGGGGTTAAGTAATGGAAACTCTGTCCGATATACAAAGCAAGAAACAGAGGTAACACAATATACAATGTGTTACCTCTGTTTCTGTTATCATAGCATTTCATTCTACATTTGTAAATTAATCTCTTTTTTCATGATCCGGGCAAATTTTACGCTAACGTTTTTCAGGTGTATACCTTTTATACACCTGACGCTCGAACCTGTTTATTCCAGTATCAATTCCTCGACCGTCACAAACGAATATCCCTCTCCCTGCAATTCATCAATAATCTGAAATGCTGCATTTACCGATGATTCCGAGGCATCATGCAGCAGAATGATATCATTTTCCTGCACTTTATCCATGACACGCTTTGCAATGACGCTGGAATTATCTGTCTTCCAGTCGAGCGGATCGACATCCCACAACACCTCGATCATTTTTGTCTCATAATCAAGATTGCATTTCCAGCAGCCGTAAGGCGGTCTGATATACTGCGCATGTTCTCCGGTCAGTCCAAAAATAATCTGGTCTGTTTTGTCCACCTGCTCCATCGCCGCCTGATCCGTGAGATTGGAAAGATTCACATGTTCATAGGAATGAACGCCGATAAGATGTCCGTCTGCATGGATTTTCTTCACGATCTCGGGATATTTTTCACACTCCGCACCCAGAAGAAAAAAAGTTGCCTTCACATTCCGCTCTTTCAAGCCTTCCAAAAGTCTCTCCGTATGATCCGGATTTGGTCCATCATCAAATGTCAAAGCCACTTTCTTAACTTCCTCCTCTTTGATTTTTCCTGATGCTGCTTTCGTGTTCTCTTCTGCCATTCTCTCTGTCTCCATCCCACTGTCTGCTCTTATCCTATTGTCCTTTTTTTCCACACAAATACCAATGATCCCTGTAAACACAAAAATAAGCAGCAGAAATCCTGCTGCTCTTTTTATAACGAATTGTTGCTTTCCATTGCTTTTCTGTCTCAAACGGATTCCCCGGCTGTCATTTCTTTATTAATAATATATGCCGTTCTTCTCATGAAAATTATAAGAATCATCATTTGGAAGATAACCAAAGAAACCATCATCCGGTGTATAATCATAAAAATCTTCATCCGGCGTATAGCCATAGTAGCCATCATAATAGCCATCTTTGTATCCCTGCTGATACCCCTCATACAAGCCGTCATAATAATCATCGGAAGCATCATCATTTTCTGAACCTTCATAATAGTAAGTGCTGCTATCCGTGCTTTCTGTTCTGGCATCTGACACAAACATACAAGCCCAGAAAATCACTAACAGAAATAATGAGATTGTACTCATGACGATCCCGGAGATTGCCATCCCTTTTGGTGCCTTTCTCGTCAACTGGATGATACCAAAGATAATCGAGAGAATCGCAAGTGGAATATTCACGAAGGAAAAGAATAAGACCAGTGCGATAATGCCAAGTACCATGGACGCAATTCCGAATCCACGCCCACCGGAAGGAACTTCCCTCACACTCCAGTAGTCTGCGCTGTCTCCGGCAAACTGATAGGCGATTCTTGGCGCACCATTTGCAAGATGAATGATTCCACATCGCACGAATCCATTCTTTTCCAACAAATGCTGCATGATTTTATTATCCTCATGGGTGTCTGCTCTCAGATTTCCAATCTGGCTCTTACACCAGCTAATACATCCACTGGCAATTCCATGATAAGAAGTATTTCCCGCAAGTCTGTGAATGGTTCCATATGGCTCATAATTCAGCCATGCTCCATTCTCAATCCCATAATAAGTCGGGTCCTCACCTTTTATAAAAGCAAATGTTGCTGCAAGGTTCTTCTCATCATCTTCTACAATGTAGCTGTTTCCAAAGGCAATATCCTTTTCCAACAACTCTCTCGATGGATAACTGTCATCCCACTGGTTTGGATTTCCATTTTCACGCATAAAAACCCTTGCCTGCGCATATAACTCCATCATTGCCGGTATATCTTCCATATTTGACCGTCTAACGTACATACCTGATCACCATATCCTTAGTTAAATCCAACAATTTTCTGTGAAAGTTTGTAAGCTGCAACTGAAATCTTTCTTCCGCCTCTTCCCGGAAGGTTCATCGCATTTCCCATAATACCGTTTCTCAAATGGTGGAACAGACGGATATCATGGTCTTTGATATATTTCCATAACTCGCGTTTTTTCTCAAGATTCTCCTCTGTGCCGGAACGGATCAGCATGATCGTTGAGATCACTGTGATGATCTCGAGATAATTGAACATATAGTGGCGCAGTTTTGGATTCTGGATCTTCCAGAGATCAAACTCATCGATCATGATCTTATTCACCTTAATCTGCTGGTCAATACGACCGATCATGACTTTTTCATTGACGGACTGGTCATCACGTCCAATGAAGTAACGGTAAAAATCAACATCCATGTAGTACATATGCTTTACGCTTGGCAATGGCTTGTACACATAAATGTTATCCACATAAAAAGTATGTTTTGGCAGTTCAAGCCCACATTCCCGCAGAAGCTGTGTACGGTAAATGACGGAATGCATCAGAATGTACTGTCCCTTGTGGAATCTTCCTGCCTCATTCCATGTAAAAATCTTATCCTGCGGCAGGGAAGAATAGCGCATGATTTTTTTGTGCCGTACACCCTCTTTTTCATAAACATAATTTGCAATGAACATATCCAGCACGGTATCTCCGCCAGCAAGTTCACGCAATTTTTTTAAGATCTTCATGTAGGCTTCGTAATCCACCCAGTCGTCACTGTCCACAACTTTGAAGAAAAGTCCTGTGGCATTGCGGATCCCGGCATTCACTGCCTCTCCGTGCCCTCCGTTTTCCTGATGGATGGCACGCACGATTCCCGGATATTTTCTCTCGTACTCGTCTGCGATCTCTGCGGTGCGGTCCTTTGATCCGTCATCCACGATCAAAATCTCAACATCATCCCCACCCGGAAGCAGAGACAGGATGCAGTGTTCCATATAATCCTGCGAATTATAAGATGGAATTGCAAATGTAAGTAACTTCATAATGATAACCTTTCCTACTGATTCATAATGGCATCTGCCAGTTCCATGGCTTTTTTCGTCATGGCATCAATATTGTAATATTTGTATTCTGCAAGTCTGCCTAATAAATGGAACTTCGGAAGTCCTGCTGTGAGTGCCCTGTATTTCCCGTAAAGTGCCTGATTTTCCTCATTTAAAATCGCGTAGTAGGGAATCTCGCCCGCCGCACCCGTATATGCAAACGGATATTCTTTTACAATTGTAGTTCCATCTGTATTTTTCTGTCCTGTCAGAAATTTAAACTCCGTAATGCGGGTGTAATCTTCGCTTACCGTGTAGTTGACCACGCTGTGTCCCTGATAAGACTCCTCATCATAATGCTCAAAATGGAAATCCAGCGAACGATACGGCAGTCTGCCGAATTTACAATCAAAAAGCTCATCCAACGCTCCTGTGTAAATGACATCTCCCTCAAATGGTTTTCCCTCAAAAAGGATCTCATTCCCTGTAAACTTTAAGACATCCCTGCAGTCTGTATCCAGAATCACTTCTATGTTCTCATGATCTAACATATGCTCAAACATCGGTGTAAAGCCATCCTTTGGCACACCCTGATATTTGTCCTGAAAATAGCGGTTGTCATAAGAGATCAGCACCGGCACTCTCCCTGTCACTTCCGGACTGATTTCTTCCGGCTTCTGTCCCCACTGTTTCATGGTATATTTCAAAAATACATTCTCATAGACATACTGTGCGATCTCGCGGATATCCGGATCATCATTCTCACGAAGTTTCATGATCGGCACACGGCTTCCCTCACCGTAAGCTTCGATCAGTTTTTTCTCCAGAAGATCTGCTTTTTCCTTCTCATAAACCATGTGCAGCGTATTTAAGTTAAATGGAACCGGGATCAGCTTGTCCCCCACTTTTGCTACCACTTCATGTCCGAAAGGATACCATTCCGTAAATCTCGATAGATATTCATAAACTTCTTCCAGGCCTGTATGGAAAATATGTGGACCATACTCATGGATTAAAATGCCATATTCATCCAAAACATCATAACAGTTTCCTCCAATATGACTTCGTCTCTCAATCACAAGAACTTTCTTTCCGGCTTCCTCTGCCAGTTTTCTGGCACAGGCTGCCCCTGCAATTCCGGCTCCTATCACGATGCAATCGTACATCTTTTATTACCTCTGACTTTCCTTATTATAATTTCAACATTTTCCAAAATATTTCCTGATCGTCTGCAATCCTGTATCCGGACTGCGAAACGGTTGTAGTACTTTCCTATTATACATATTTTATTATGACAAGCCAATTTATTTTTTCTTAATTATTTATTACAGCCTGAATTTTGAACATTTTGTTCATATTTTATTTACAAATTTCTCACAAAGCCATCATACGATAGACACAATTCAACTTTATACTCTAAGCATAAGTTAAGCCAACAAGAAAATTTTTCATAGAACTTTTTTTCATACCTGAGTAGATCAGGTTGCCTTGCTTAACCAGTAAGCAAGGTTCCTCCCAGAAAATAGTGAAGCATTTCACTTTCCATACACAATCTTTTTCATATGAATAGCCGGTGCAATGCACCGGCTCCCTCTTTTTTATCCCGGAAACTGTAATATTTCCATGCTTTCTAATCCGTCTCCAGAAATTTTTCATTTCCAAGTCTGATCCCCATATATTTTGCGTAAGCGGCAAACGCAGATGGAATCGCATAATTTTCCTGAGATTTTTCTGCATCCACAAAAATGAGATGATTTTCTGCCATTTTCTCTGCCTCAGTGTCAAATCCTGCTTCTTCCACCAAAACCGCATATCCTTCCATCTGCCATTCGATATGGGAAAATATATGTTTTGCATTCTCTAGCTTCTGCACCCGGATCGGAGAAAGATGCATATCTTTTACCAGATGAACAATCTCATCCTGCGAGTATCGCCCCTCAACATTCGGCAGTTCATAGAGTCCTGCCAGAAGTCCTTTTTCCGGTCGTTTCCGGATTGCCACTTTATCATTGTCCCGGATGACAAGCACCGTCCTCTTTTCGATACGTCTCGCTTTCGCTTTCGTCCTGACCGGAAGTTCTGCGATCCTGCCCTCTTTCCTTGCCAGACAGAGACTGTTCCACGGACATTGTTCACATAACGGCGCACCATTCGGCACACACACGGTCGCACCAAGTTCCATCAGTGCCTGGTTAAACGCCCCCGGCATCTCCATTCCCTGCATGACTTCCCGCAGCTCTTTTTCCAGAAGGGTACGAAAAGACGGCTTCATAATATCGGTATCGTCCGCAGCCACTCTCGTCAGGATGCGGAATACATTTCCATCCACAGCCGGCACCGGAATCTGATATGCAATGGAGGCGATCGCCCCTGCAGTGTAACTTCCGATTCCCTTCAGTTTCAACAATTTCTCATAATCTGCCGGAAGTTTTCCACCATGCTCTTCCATCACCTGAACGGCTGCCTTCTGCATATTCCGCACGCGGTTGTAATAGCCTAATCCCTCCCAGAGTTTTAGCAGCTCATCCTCCGGGCATTCCGCCAAAGCCTCCACATCCGGCAGTCGCTTCGTAAACCGCTCAAAATAAGGTTTTACCGCTTCCACTCTCGTCTGCTGCAACATAATCTCCGACACCCACACCCGATACGGTGTCGGTTCTTCCCTCCACGGAAGCACACGGGCATGCCCCGCAAACCAATTTAATAACGGCTCTATTAAAATCTGTAAATTGTAATCTGTGATCATGTGTTAATCCTCTTTATCCTCAAATATCAAATTATGAAACTAATTATAAACATCAAGTGAAATGTAAAGTGAAATGTAGATTCAATTGCAAAACTCACAAAATGTAAATTGAATTGTGAAAAAGTAACAAAAGACATGAAAGACATTGGGGAACCGCCGGCACTTAGAAGGCAGACACGACATTAGTCGTGGCTGGCTTCTTAGTACCGCTGCGAGTGACACATAGCGGGAGCGTGTCTTGAATGTTTTTGTTACTTTTGAACAATTTTAAAAAAATTATATAAGTTTTGCAATTGTCAAAGTCTTCATAACATAAAGTATGTTTCGCTCATATTCCCATTATAATAAGGATTTCCCCGGATGTAAACGGAGCGAATTTCCATTTTTTACAGATTTTAGAAAAAGTTTATCGACGTTCATATTGACAAATCCTCTCAAAAGAAGTACTCTAGATATAACATGTATTGTTAATTTTTTATCAATCTATTCAGGAGGGTATTATCGTGAGCGAATTCAACAATTTAAAATTAGATGTGGAGAACGAGATCGCCGTTCTTACCATCTCAAGACCAGCAGCATTAAATGCATTAAACAGTGAGACATTAGACGAGTTAAACACAGCTTTAACAGAGATCGAGGGCAGAGACGATATCAAAGTTGTGATTTTAACCGGTGGTCCTGACAAGAAAGACAACGCATTCAAATCTTTCGTTGCAGGTGCTGATATCGCCGAGATGGTGAACTTTACAGCTCCGGAAGCAAGAGCATTCGGTATCAGAGCTTCTGTTCCATTCTTCAAATTAATGAACATGCGTCAGGTAACGATCGCAGCTGTTAACGGCTTCGCACTTGGCGGTGGATGTGAGATTGCCATGGCATGTGACATCCGTATTGCATCTGACAATGCAATCTTCGGTCAGCCGGAATGTGGACTTGGAATCATTCCTGGATTCGGCGGCACACAGAGACTTGCCCGTTTAGTTGGTATGGGACGTGCCAAAGAAATGATCTTCACATGCGATAACATTGATGCAGCTGAAGCTTACCGTATCGGTTTAGTGAACAAAGTTGTTGCAAAAGAAGAATTAATGGAAACTGCAAAAACTATGGCAGCAAAGATCATCTCCAAAGGAAGCTACGCTGTATCTGTTGCAAAAGCAGCGATCAACAATGGTTACGATATGGATATCAGAAATGCTGTTGAGATGGAAGCAAACCTCTTCGGTGTTGTAAATGATACTCATGACAAAAAAGAAGGAATGGGTGCCTTCTTAGAGAAGAGAAAAGCTGATCTTACAGATTTCTAATCTGCACTTTTTTATAACTTTGGTTTTATTACATAGGAGTTTCTTCCTATTATATAAACATTAACAAACATTTTATTTCATGTAATGCGTAGTATTTACGCAATTAATCAGGGAAAGGAAAAAGAACGTAACTCTGATGGTGTACCGGCCATCTTCGTTACGTTCTTTTTCATGTACCTGTCTGCTGTACGATTCTTTTATCCCTCTCATTTTCCTGCAAGCGTTTTCGCTGCTTCCATCCTTTTCATCTGTCTTTCGTGACTTGCAAACATTCCAAATGCCACAATGTTTAAAATAAACTGCGTCACAACCGCTGTGATCCAGATGCCATCCAGTCCAAAAATCCGTGGGAGGATCACGATCGTAAGCGGCGTCATAATAAGTGGATCAAAGTAAATCATAAACAGCGAGTATTTATCTTTTCCAACCGAATAAAAAAAGGAATTGGTCACGCGGACAAGCCCTGTAAAAATAAGCTGTGCCGCCGTCACCATAACCGCATGATACCCAAGTTCTGCGGTTTCCCTCTCATATCCGTAAATTGCCGGATAAAACCGGGCTGTTGCGATGGTAAATATAAATAAGAAGAAACTCACCCCAATCGCTGTGATGACCGCCTTGTTTCTTATCTTCCGGATCGCATGAAAATCATGTGCACCATAGGCATAACTTGCCAGTGGCTGAATCCCCTCTGCGACACCAATCAGAAGCACACGATACGAGCCAACGGTGGAACTGATGAGTGCATAAGCATTTACCGCAAGGTCGCCGCCAAATTTTAAACACGCAACGTTGTGATATAAAATCAATAAAGAAGGGGTCAGCGATATTCCAAACGGTGAAACTGCTGTCTTAAAAATTTTTTTCCAGTATTCCTTCCTTATCATAAACTGTGAAAGACGGATTGGATCTGTTTTCTTTGTGCAAAGAATCATCAGGCAGCACACAGTCGTAAACAACTGCGCACACAGTGAAGCGCCTGCTGCACCGCCAATTCCCATATGAAAAGCATACATAAAAACAAAATCAAGACCAAGGTTAGCAAATAAACCACCCACCATGATCATCATGGCACTGACCGCCCGGTTGTCATTCCTGAGAAGAGGTGTCAGTCCACAGGATAAGATCTGAAGCACGCCGCCTGTGAGCATTACCCTTCCATAAATCTGTGACAGCCTTAAAAGTTCTCCTTCTGCGCCCATTAATTTCAATAGAGGAGTCAGTAAAATAAGAAAAAGAATCGTAACCACAATACTCGATGCCAATAATGCAAGAATGACATTTGCCCGTACAATGTTCGACTCTTCGTTCTTTCCCTCTCCCTGTTTGGTTGACATCATTACGGCTCCGCCGCATCCAACGCCGGTGCCGATTGCAGTTACCACTGCAATGACCGGCCACGCAACATTGACTGCGGATAATGCCGTGTCACCTATCAGATTGCTGACAAATAAACCGTCAATCATAGAGTAGGCACTTTGGAGAAACATGGTGATCATGGAAGCCATGACATATTTTCCAAATTTTTTTTCAACTGCTGTCTGTTCCATATTAGTTGCTTACCGGCTGAGAAGCTACTGCCTGATCCATCATAGCATCTCTGTCCTCCTTTGAGAGTCCGGCGAGCACTTCATTGATCTTATCTACTAATTCTGTGTTTCCTTTCTGGCAAGGGATACCAAGGTCTGTCTCTTCATTGCTGACCTCAAATCCGGTACCGCCCTCAAAATCGATGATCTTTAAATCCGGATTGCTTACTAAAATAGATTTTGCAAAAGGCATATCACAGGTAAATCCATCAATTTTTCCTGCATGGACTGCTGCAACCATAGATGCGAATGTATCAAGCGCTGCATTCTTTGTCGCATAATCCGTGATCTGGTCTAATACATCGTACCACACTGTGTTCAGTGTAGAGGTAAGTGTTGCACCCTCAAAATCTGTAACATTTACTGCATCTGCATAAGGTCCGTCAGCCGCAACAACCGCAACAATATTTGCATTGTAATACGGATCCGAGAAATCTACCGACTGGGATCTCTCGCTTGTGATGGACATTCCGGCGATCGCACAGTCAACTTTTCCGGACTGGATGGAAAGGATCAGACCATCCCAGTCAATCTGTGTGATTTCAAGATCCATATCCAGTTTTTCTGCTATGTATTTTGCGACAAGAACATCATAACCATTCATATAGGAACCATTCGATGTCATCACTGCTCCATTGGAATCATCCTCCTGCAGCCAGTCAAACGGTGCATAATCTGCTGACATTGCAACCCGGAGAACTTCTTTTCCGAAAGCGGTTGTTGTTGCGCCCGCCTCTGTCACACTTGCTGTCTCTCCTGTGGATGCCCCTGCCGAAGCTGTGTCACCTGACCCGCCACAGGCTGTTAATGAAATTGCCATTGCTGCTGTCAAAAGTGCTGCTGTTAATTTTCTTCTCATAATATTGTCCTCCTCATTCTATGATTAAAAAACAAATACAATTTGCCTTTTACGAACCTTAACCCTGCATAAACCTGCTTAAAAACTCTCTGGTTCTCGCTTCCTTCGGGTTATTAAATAACTCCTGTGGCGGTGCATCCTCCACAATATATCCTTTATCCATGAAAATGGTTCTTGTGGATACATCTCTTGCAAACGCCATCTCATGCGTTACGATCACCATAGTAAGTCCTTCATTTGCAAGCTGTTTCATAACCGATAAAACTTCTCCGACCATTTCCGGATCCAATGCGGAAGTCGGTTCATCAAAAAGCAATACTTCCGGTTCCATTGCAAGTGCCCTGGCGATCGCCACTCTCTGTTTCATACCACCGGATAACTGGTGTGGTTTTGCTTTTACATAAGGAGCCATGCCTACTTTTTCCAGATATTTCATACAGATCTCGGTGGAATATTCCTTGCTTCTTTTTTTCACCTTGTGGACACCAGCCATGCAGTTGTCAAAAACCGTCATATTGTTAAACAGGTTGAACTGCTGGAACACCATTCCCACCTGGGAACGGAAACGGTTGATCGTCTGTGCATCCTTCGTCAATGGATAGCCATGATATAATATCTGACCGCTCGTCGGTGTCTCCAAATGATTGATGCATCTTAATAAGGTAGATTTTCCTGATCCGGAAGATCCGATGATACAGACCACATCGCCCTCAAACAGATCAAAACTGATGTCTTTTAAAACTTCGTGTTCCCCGAATTTCTTTTCCAGATTCCTGACACTGATGACCGGGCCACGAAATTCATACGTTGCATCCTTTGCCTCAGTCGTCACTCTCTCATTAAACTTAAATATTGATTGTCTTGCCATAACACGTTCCTCTTTTCTTTCCATCTGATCTCCTGATTTATTTTGCGGCTGCCGGATTTAAAACCTCGTAACTTTCTTTTCCTGCCATATACTTTTCGATCAGCTTCAGCAAACCGTTAAATAATAAGGTAAGTGTCAGGTAGATCAATGCTGTGATCGTATATGCCTCAAACATTCTGAAATATGTTCCGGCTGCAACTTTTGTGATATAGAAAAGCTCTGTGACAGCGATTACATTTAATACGGAAGTATCTTTGATATTTGCAACAAAAGTATTTCCGATCTGCGGTGCGATAATTTTAAAAGTCTGTGGAAGGATAATATAGATCATCATCGTAACATATCCCATTCCAAGTGCCTTTGCTCCTTCAATCTGTCCGACATCAATGGAATTGATACCGCCGCGGACTGTCTCTGACATATAAGCTCCTGTATTTAACAGGATGATAAAAATCGCTGCATTGAATGGTTTCAGATCAATTCCGAATACTGTAGATGATCCATAATAAATTACCATTGCCTGAACGATCATTGGTGTTCCACGGAAAATCGTGACATAAATTTTTGCGATCACCCATGGAATACCAAGTAAAATCTTTTTGATCATGTTATCCTGCGCCCGGATGTCCGTTGCCTGGATGATTCCAACCAGAAATCCTAAAAAGCATCCACAGATTGTACCTGCGAGGGATGTTTCCAATGTGGTAAGCAGCCCTTGTAAATAGTATCCGTGATACTGCTGTATCAGAAAAATGATCCAGCCAAAAAATGTGGTAGGTGTATTCGTCATAACTAATCCTCCTTATTGTTCCGAAGAAACATCCATTTCCTATGAACTAATGAAACAGATTGTTCTTCTGTTTTCTGTAAACAACAGCATCTGTACCCTGCATATATTCTATGTACAGAAAAGGCGCTAAGGATGATTCCCTAGCGCCTTTGCTATGTTCAGGTCTGCTGCCTGATTGCCTGCTGTTTTAAATTAAACCTGTTTTATCACACTTTTTGTTTTCCTGTCAACAAAATCCAGCCAATTTTTATAGATTTGTATACTTTTTCCAAAATGTGCATGATTTCTATTATTTTATTGTGGGAAACGTAAAAAATGCGATTTTTTCGTCTGATAACACATATTACACGCTTATATATTAACTATAGAAAAAACTATCTCACAATTGTATTTTTTCACTTAATTTGCAAGAAATTTATACTTGACAAATCAACATTTTTGAACTTATATTAGCAATCATAAACAAATGGAGGTGACAGACAAATGAAAATTGTTGTGATCCAGGAGGAAATTATTCAGACAGATATCACTCCAAAGGAGCTTACAGAACGCTGGAAACGGCTGGAACAGCTCCCCGGTATTGACGAGGTTGTCATTGAAGTTCCTGCACATTATCCAAATATAGAACAACTTCATACTTATATCGGAGATGCGGACGCAGTATTCGGACTGTGGATCGGTCCGGACAATATGAATGAAGCATTTTTAAGCCAGCATCCGAATTTAAAATATGTTGCCACCTTAGGACACGGATGGGAAAAATTCGATACAGAAATGACCAGAAAACGCGATATTTCTATTTCCAATACCATCTACGGTTCACAGACGATCGCAGAATACGCTTTCGCTTTATTAATGGATGTCTGCCATCATATCGGCACGCATGACACCCGGATCAAAACGATTGACTGGTCTGTACCGGAAAACCACAACGAATTCTGTAAATCGGTCACCAGACAGATTGAATTATATGACAAAACGATCGGTGTGATCGGTCTTGGTGCGATCGGTTTTGCTTTTGCAAAAATGGCACAGGGATTTGGTATGCATGTGCTCGCATACAGCCGCCACAAAAAAACAGGTGCTGAGTATGATTTCATTGAGCAGGTATCGTTAGACGAGCTGCTTGCCCGAAGCGATTTTATTTCCCTGCACACGCCGCATACCCCGGCAACCGAGCACATGATCGATCAGGACACCATCGCCAGAATGAAAGACGGTGTGATCCTGATCAATACCGCCCGCGGTGCCCTCATCGATGAACAGGCGCTTGCGGATGCCCTTGCAACCGGAAAGGTACTAGCCGCAGGACTTGACGTTTTGACAGATGAACCACCGGTTCACGGCAGCCCACTGTTAACTGCACCAAATACCGTTATCACCGGACATATCGCATGGCTCACAAGAGAATCCAGAATCCGTGCGATCGATATGGCGATCGACAATTTCCGGTGCTACCTGGAAGGGCATCCGGTTTCCATTATCAACTGAATTTATATAGATAATTGCGAAACTCCTTATATCTTTCTTTTAAATTGTTCAAAATTAACAAAATTTTCGAAAACACGCTCTCGCTACGTGTCG
>OGER01000418.1_pt1 | contig 46847 bp, 38 predicted proteins | sample 1570691 | NCBI WGS metagenome assembly OGER01 (sample SAMEA2582143, study PRJEB24529) | metagenome | biome: Human gut stool | place: China | collected 2011
AAGTGATTGTATGCTTTTATATTTTTTATGTATAGGATATTTTTTAAAACTTAAAATCAATTATTTTATTTTAATATATCTTTTAACAAATATATTAAATGCTATTCTTCTAAATTTTTATGCTTTAAGAGAGTTAAAAAGAAGAAAGATATATGGAGTATTTAAAGAGAGATTAGAGTTCAATAAAGAGTTCTTTAAATTTACCTGTTTAACTAATATAAATTCTAGCTTAGATATTCCAGTTCAATATTTTGATAATCTTTTGGTAGGGAAGATGTTATCATTAGAACAGTTAGGAGCATATAAGATATGTAAGACAATTGCTATTGTTTTAGATAAAGTGGGGACACCTCTTTATCAGACCTTATATCCATATTTTTGTGAGAAGGTAGCAGAAAAAAATTATAGAGAGATATTTAGAAGAGGAATAAAAATATCAGGAATACTCAGTATAGCTTGTATTATAATTATTTTTGGTATGAATATTATTGGGTTTGAAATTTTATCTAAGTTTTTTTCTCAAGGATTAGAAAAATATAGATTGGAGATAAATCTTTATATAGTTATGAAATCACTAGCAACTATATGTATAGTAATTCATCCACTATTTTTAGCAATGGGGTATATAAAGAAGGAAACTAAGATAATATTTATAGCTAATATTTTATATTTAGGAATTTTATTTGTTTTAATAAAAACATTTGCTTTAATAGGAGTAATATTAGCCTACGGAGTACAGGTATTTTTAATTGTAGCAATGAAGGGGATAGTTATCTTAAAAGAAAAATGGGATGTTAGAGATTCTTAAATTGAAATCAAAAAATAAAAATATGTAATAATACAAAAGGAAAAAATTTTACTTCCAATCGCTAGTGCTTACACAATGCTCATTACAGTAAATTTTTTCCTTTTCTTTTACTCTTACTTTATCCCGATTTCAATTTAAGAATGATAATATTATATTGATAAAGAACTCTTGAAATATGGAACAATTCTTAATTTTTTTAATAAAAGAACTAATCAAATTGGTTAATATTTTTTCATTCTTTCAATAGCTAATTCTAGCAAAGAGATATCTACAGTAAGAGCTATTCTAATATAGTTTTCAACTCCAAAGGAGATTCCTGGAACTACTGCTACTTGAGTTTTTCTCAATAAATCTAAAGCAAAGTCTAAGGAATTTAAGGTTGAAATTTTAGAGTAATTAGCAAAAATATAAAAAGCACCTTGAGGTGTAATCACATCAAATCCTAATTTTTTTAATTCACTACTCATAAATTCTGCTCTTTTTCTATATTCTTCTGATAGTTCTTTTCTATTTTCAAATTTTGTAAGAGCTATCTCTCCCCCTTTTAAAGAAAGGGTTACAGGAGAGCTAACAGTATAGAAGCTTGTGTTTAGAAAAAACTTTCTATATTGTTCTGGGCAGATAGTATATCCTAATCTCCAACCTGTCATTGAATGAGATTTAGAAAAGCCATTTATTATAATTAATTTATCTTTTATATTTTTAAATTCAGCAAAAGAGTGAAACTCATAAAAAGAAAGAGAACTATATATTTCATCAGAAATTAGAAAAATTTCTCTTTCCTCTATAAATTTTGTTATCTCTTCCATCTCTTCATAACTTAAGACTTTTCCTGTTGGATTACATGGATTACTTAAAAGAAGAGCTTTTGTTTTAGATGTAGCATATTTTTCTAATAACTCTTTAGTAAGAGTAAAATTATTTTTAGAAATATCTATTAATACAGGCTTTCCATAACAAAGATTTATCATAGGAGGATAACCTGGATAAAAAGGTACAGTTAATAGTACTTCATCATCAGGATTTAGTACTGTTCTAAGTGCAGAAGAAAGAGCTTCTGAAGCTCCAATATTCATAATGACATTTTTTTCACTGTACTTTCCTTTATAATTTTTATTGTAATATTCAGCAACTAATACTCCTATTTTTTCTCCACCACCAGAAGGAGCGTATTTCAATTGATGATTTTTTCCATACTCCATTGTCTCTTCTATAAGTCCTTTAGGAGTACCTATATCAGGTTCTCCTATTGTTAAATCTATGGAGTTAGGATATTTAGTTGCTTCATTTTTTAAAACTCTAATTAAAGAGTATTGTAAATTTTCTACTGCACTATTGAACTTCATACCTATCTCTCCTTTTATTTTCTTAAGTCATCTACTAGTTGAGTTTTGCTAAGTGTTTTATCATCAACTTTCTTTATAATTTTAGCTGGATTTCCAGTAACTACAGCTCCAGCAGGAACATCTTCTATTACCACAGCCCCAGCTCCAACTACTGCCCCAGCACCTATTCTAACTCCTTCTATGATGACAGCATTAGCTCCTACCAATACTCCATCTTCTATAACTACTGGCTTAGCAGAAGGAGGTTCTATTACCCCAGCTAGAACAGCTCCAGCTCCAATATGACAATTTTTTCCAACTGTGGCTCTTCCTCCTAAAACAGCTCCCATATCTATCATACTGTTATCTCCAATAACAGCTCCTATATTGATAACAGCCCCCATCATAATTACAGCATTATCTCCAATAGTTACTTTATCCCTTATAATAGCTCCAGGCTCTATTCTTGCATTTATATTTCTTAAATCTAAAGTAGGAACTCCAGAGTTTCTTCTATCATTTTCAATATAATAATTTTCAATTTTTTCACTATATTTATTTAAAATATTCTCAATCTCACAATTATCTCCAATGATAATGTAAGAGTTATCCCCTTTAAAAACTTGAGCAGAAGTTTCTAATCCACTCAAATCTCCATTGACATATAGTTTAACTGGAGTTTTTTTAGTAGAATTTTTTATATATGCTATTAATTCCTCAGCTGTATTTAGTTTGTTCATTGTATCAACTCCTTAACGATTAAATATATCTTTCATAGTATAAAGTCCAGATTTTTTATCTAGTAAAAATTTTGCTCCCTGTATAGCTCCTTCAGCAAATATTTTTTTAGAAAGAGCTGTATGTTTTATCTCTATTATCTCATCATTTCCACAATATAAGATAGAGTGTTCCCCTACAATAGTTCCTCCTCTTACAGCATGTATTCCTATCTCATTTTTTTCTCTTTTCTCCATTCCCTCTCTTCCATAAACTTTTTTTAACTCTGTTGAGATAGAGTTTTCAATCACTTCTACTAAAGTTTTAGCTGTTCCACTAGGGGAATCTAATTTTTTATTATGATGTTTTTCTATTAATTCTATATCATAATTACCATAAAGTAGAGGTGTAATTCTCTCTAAAATATCTTGTAATAAATTTATACCAAGAGAGGTATTAGAAGATAGAAGAATAGGAATTTTCTTACTAGCTTCTTCAATTTGTGATAAAATTTCTTTTGAATATCCAGTAGTAGCTATAACTAAAGGAGTATGATTTTGTGTAGCATAATTAAGTAGAGTTTCTAACCTTGAAAAATGAGAAAAATCTATAATTACATCTCCTTTTTCATTAGATAATTCATCAGCAAAACCTGTAATGGTAATATTTTTATTTTGAGCACACTCTTTTAAAATACTTCCCATAGTTCCTGTTCCATGTATAATTAGCTCCATGATTTCACCTCATGAGAATCAATAACAGAATGAAGTTTAATTTTATTTTCCTCTTTCATCTCTCCTAGAGGAAGTCTGCAATGTCCAACATTGTATCCTAAATAATTCATAGCTTCTTTAATAGGGACAGGATTTACCTCTATAAAGAGAGAATCTACTAAATCGTTATATTTTAATTGTAAATTTTTAGCTTCAACTATATTATTTTCTAAAAAGCTCATACACATATTATGAACAGTTTCAGGAATAATATTAGCTGAAACAGATATTACTCCAATTCCACCATAAGACATAAGAGGAATAGTCATATCATCATTTCCAGAATAGATATCCAACTCAGGAACCTCTCTAGCTATCTCTCCAGCATAAGATATATTTCCACTAGCTTCTTTTATAGCTACAATATTTTTTATCTCTGCTAATTTTTTTAATAGTGATATAGAAAGATTTACACCAGTTCTTGAAGGAACGTTATATAATATGATTGGACAATTTACATTTTCAGCTATAAGCTTATAATGTTCATAGATTCCATTTTCATTTCCTTTGTTATAATATGGAGTAACTACTAGTAATCCATCTACTCCTAGAGCCTCAGCTTTTTTACTTAATTCCACTGCATGTTTTGTGTTGTTAGAACCTGCTCCTGCTATTACAGGGACTCTTCCATTTACTCTCTTTACACTATATTTTATGATTTCATACTTTTCTTCATCAGTGAGAGTTGCACTCTCTCCAGTAGTACCATTGATAATGATAGCATCAGTTTTATTTTTTATATGGTACTCTAATAACTCTCCTAATTTTTCAAAGTCTACACTATCATCTTTTGTAAATGGAGTAATTAAAGCTACTCCAGAACCTTTAAATATACTCATAGTTACCTCCTAAATATTTTTACAAAATAGTTCAGCTATTTGTACAGCATTAGTAGCTGCCCCTTTTCTTATATTATCAGCTACTGTCCATAAATTCAAGCCATATTTTACACTATTATCTCTTCTGACTCTTCCTACAAATACCTCGTCTTTTCCAGTGGCATCATTAGCTAAAGGATATATGTTTTTATTACCATCATCTAATAGAACTATTCCTTTATACTCAGATAATTCTTTTTTTACTGTTTCTAAGTCAAAGTCTTTTTCAAGTTCTACATTGATAGAAACAGAGTGAGAATTGATAACAGGTACTCTAACACAAGTAGCTGTAACAGGAAGATTAGGTAAGCCTAAGATTTTTCTTGTTTCATCTATCATTTTTTTCTCTTCCTTAGTGTAGCCATCTTCTAAAAATACATCAATATGAGGTAGACAGTTATTAACTATTTGATGTGGATAAGTTTTAGGAGGATTTCCTTTAAGTCCCTCTTCTAAATCAATAACTCCTTTATATCCAGTTCCAGATACAGCTTGATATGTGCTATACACTACTCTTTTAATCCCGTATTTTTCTAAGACTTTTAAAGGAGCCATACACTGGATTGTAGAACAATTAGGATTAGCAATTATTCCTTTATGTTTAAAAGCTTCCTCTGGGTTTACTTCAGGGACTACTAGAGGAACCTCTTTATCCATTCTCCAAGCTGAAGAGTTATCAATTACTAATACTCCCTCTTTTGCTGCTAATGGAGCATATTTTAAACTAGTACTTCCACCAGCAGAGAAAAGAGCTATATCAATATTTCTATTTTTAAAACTATTTTCATTTAACTCCTCTACTATATACTCTTTACCTCTAAATTTTATTTTTTTCCCAGCGCTTCTACTACTTGCAAAAAGAAGTAAATCAGTTATTCCTAAATCTCTTTCTTCTAATACTTTTAAAAAAGTTCCTCCAACTAAACCTGTTGCACCAACTATTGCTACTCTCATTTTTCTTTCCTCCTATAATGAAAATTCTTCAGCTACTAAATTTACAGCTTTTTCTATATTCTCTCTATCTATACTACAAGAGATACTTATTTCAGAAGTTGTAACTTGATAAAAATTTATATTTCCTTTACTAAGTGAAGTAAAAAACTTTCCAGCAATACCAGAGTTGTTAATCATTCCTACTCCAACAATGGAAAGCATTCCTAAATTTTCATTTAATTCTATATCACAAGTAGAAAACTTAGCTCTAATTTTTTCTACAACTTGCTCTAAAAGATATTTTTCAGAAGCTTGACAACTAAAAGATATCTCTACTCTCATATATCTATTTATATTTTGTGTAATCATATTGATATTTAAACCACACTCATCTATTGTAGAAAATATTTCAGCTATATTTTCACTAGAAAAAGGTACATTAGAGATATTAGTTACGATAATCTCCTTTGTGACACTTATTCCTGTTATTAATTTATCTTCTAATGCTATATCTTTTTCCATAATATATGTTCCCCCTGTATAACTTAAACTTTTACCTACAAAAATAGGAATGTTATATTTTTTTCCTAGTTCTACTGCTCTTGTTTCCATAACACCAGCTCCAAGATTAGCCATTTCCATCATCTCTTCATAGGAGATTTTTTCTAAAAATTTTGCTTTAGGATATAATCTTGGGTCAACACTGTATATTCCTTCCACATCAGTATATATTCTACACTCACAATTTAAAGCTACAGCCAGTGCCACAGCACTAGTATCTGAACCTCCTCTTCCTAGAGTTGTAATATCTCCTGAATTATTAATTCCTTGAAATCCGGTGATAATAACAATATTTTCCTCTTTTAAAAGAGTTTCTATCCTTTCAGAAGAGATATTTATTATTTTATTTTTAGTATGTACACCAGAAGTTTTTATTCCTGCTTGAAATCCTGTAAGGGAGATAGCTTTTTGTCCCTTGGCTGTAAGAGCCATAGCTATTAGAGTAACTGTTTGCTGTTCTCCAATAGACATTAGCGAGTCTAGTTCCCTTTGATTTGGATTAGAAGTAATCTCCTTAGCTAGTTTTATGAGTCCATCTGTAGTTTTTCCCATAGCAGATGCCACTACTACAATTTCGTCATACTCTTTTTTTAATTCAATTAAGTAATCAGCTATTTTTTGAATTTTTTCTACTGTAGCTACACTAGAGCCACCATACTTTAAAACAATTCTCATTCCTCCACCTCTGTAATAAAAATTTTGTAAAAAAAAACAGCAGAGGCTTCTGCTGGTGTAAAATACTACAAAAAAACTGTAAATATTTATAATTTTACTCCACAGAAAGCACAACATTGAATTTCTCAATGACAGTTATATAGATATTATCCATATACCCAGCAAAAATTTTCTCCAGAGAAAATTTTCACTTCGGCAGTTTTACCTTTCATATTTAATCTTAGCTCTGGAAGCTCATAAATATTACTCTTATCGACTGCTCCTCAATCTGTTTTATTAACTTGTGTGTATTTTACATTAAAACTCTAAAAAATAAAAATATATAAATTAAATATTTTATATTTTAAAAATATATTTTACTTTTTTGTAAAGAGAGAATAAAATAATTCAAAAACATATTATTGTCCTAGGAGGAAAGATGGATACTAGAAAAATATTTAATGATATAGAAATAAATAATCAATGGTTTATAAATACCAGAAGAGAGTTACATAAGATACCTGAATTGGATTTTCAATTACCTAAAACAGTAGCTTATGTAATATCACTTTTAAAAGAGATGGGAATTCCATATAAAGAGGGAATAGGAAAAAGTGGAATAGTAGCAGATATAGAGGGACAAAATAAAAAAATAACAATAGCCTTGAGAGCTGATATGGATGCATTACCTATTTTAGAGTGTGGAAATAAAGAATATACTTCAACTATACCTGGGCATATGCATGCTTGTGGACATGATGTGCATACTGCTATTCTTTTAGGAGTTGCAAAGATATTATCGGAAAATAAAGATTCACTTCCATGTAATGTAAGACTTGTATTTCAACCAGCAGAAGAAACAAATGGTGGAGCAGTACCTATGATAGAAGATGGATGTTTAGAAGGGGTAGATGCTATATTTGGATTACATGTAGATCCTACAATAGAGTGTGGAGTAGTAGGAGTAAAATATGGTGCTTATTGTGCTTCATCTACTGATGTGGTAATAGAAATAGAGGGAAGAAGTTGCCATGGTGCTTATCCTAGCCAAGGAGTAGATGCTATTGTTACAGCTTGTGGAATAGTGACTACCCTTCAAAGTGTAATAAGTAGAAATATAGATTCAAGAGATTCGGCTGTTCTTAGCTTTGGAAAAATAGTAGGAGGAGAAAAAGAGAATATTGTAGCTCAAAAAGTTATAATTTCTGGAACATTAAGAACTTTATCTAATGAGGTAAAAAATAGAGTAAAAGAAAGAGTAAAAGAGATGGTGGAGAATACAGCTAAAGGGTATGGGGCTACTGGAAAAGTAACTTATACAGATGGGTATACTGCTTTAATAAACCATGATGAATATATAGATATAATAAAAGAAAATAGTAAAAATCTATTAGGAGAAAAGGGAGTATATGTAAAGGCCTTAGCTAATATGGGAGTAGAAGATTTTGCTTACTATATTGAAAAAGTTCCAGGAGCATTTTTTAACTTAGGTGTAGGAAATAAGGCTAAGGGAATAACTGCCCCTCTTCATAATGATAAATTTGATATAGATGAGGAGAGTTTAGCTATTGGAGTAAAGCTTCAAATTATGAATATACTATCTGCCTATGAAAAATTAATAAAAAATAACTAGGATAATTCCTAGTTATTTTTGTTATTAAGAGCTTTAAATCCTTCACCTAGAACTTCTGAAACATCAGAGATAGTTAGAAAAGCAAAAGAATCAGTTTCTTTTACAATTGTTTTTACTTTAGTTACTTCAAATTTACTAACCACACAGAAAAGTAGATCTATTTCATTTCCTGTAAATCCACCTTCTCCTTTTATGATAGTTGTACCTCTTCCAGTTTCATTCATAATTCTTTCTTTTATCTCTTCAGATTTAGATGAAATAATAGTGATGCCTTTTGCCTTTGTATAACCATCTTGAAAATAATCTATTGCTTTGGAAACAATTGTCATTGAGATAAGAGTATACATTACTATCTCTTTACCAAAAAATATAGCAGCTATTCCTAATATAACTACATCTAAGATGAGCATTGTCCTTCCTAGAGGAATATCAAAATATCTATTTAAGATACGAGCAACTACATCTGTTCCACCAGTAGAGCCATTTACCATAAAAATAAGTCCAAGACCTATTCCTATAAGAACACCTCCATATATAGAACCTAACATAATATCATTAGATGGACCTTTCCAAGTTTCAGTAAGAGTTATCAAAAAAGAAAGGCAGCTTGTTCCATATAAAGTTTTAAATAGAAAATCTCTTCCAACTAATTTCCAACCCATTATAAGTAGTGGAATATTTATTACAAAATACATAATTCCTACTGGTAGTTTAAAAAGGTAAAATAAAATTAAACAAATTCCTGCAACTCCACCTTCTGCAAGATGATTACTGATAAAAAAATAATTGATAGAAACAGCATAGAAAAAACAACCAACTGTAATTATCAAATACTCTTTTAAGTATTTTAGAATCTTATTATTCACTGTATCTTTCCTCCTAGTTCAAAATTTTAGTATATTATATTTAATTAGTTTTTTCTTTTATCTTCAATTTTCCTTCAAAGGCAGAACCAATATGATAACCTAGGTTTTCTATTTTTTCTTTTCCCTCTCTAAAAAGACTTTTCATTAATTTTTTTTGTCCATTTTTATCTATGTAAAAAGAGGTATCATCTATTCTCACTAAAGCTAAATCATTTTTAAAATCATATGCCTCATCAAAGTTAAATCCTATTTTTACATTTCCTTCTGTATCAATATATCCCCATTTATTATTTAATTTAACAGCAGCTAAACCTTCAGAAAAGTTTTCAGCTTCATCATATATAATAGGAATTTGCAATTCTCCTTTATAGTTGATATAACCATATTTATGTCTTGGCATCTCATTTATATACACAATAAAAAACTCTTTTTCACTATTATTTTCAGCCTCTTTGTACATATTTGAATATTTTTCTTTAAAGTTATACTCTCCAATTTTTGCTATCCATTTTCCATCAGTTGTCATAAGTCCTTCTTTATAATCTTTTGTAACTAGATAGATATGATTTTTTTGGACAGAAATAAGAATATTATCTGTTTGAGTTAACAGGTTTCCTTTTGAATCAATTATACTATACAAGCCAATATTTTCTCCTTCTAACATCCTTATAATATATATATCATTGAGATGTTGTTTTATAGGAAGGATTTCATAATTACTCTGTGAAAAAATAATTGATGAAAAAATTAACATCAATGTGATAACTAATCTTTTCATATATACCACCTCATATTCTTGTATTATCCTTATCTCTATAATATATTATACTTTATTTTTTTAAAATAAGAAAGAGGAAGTAAGAAAAAAGAGAGAAATCACTACCTTTTAGATAATATTTTCTCTCTAAATAGATTAATTATTAGTCTGGATTAATTACATATTCTGTTAATTCATTTACAAAGTTAACAGTTTTATTATTTTTATCATTTACTGGGTTAAATTCTACTATATCAACTGAAGTTACAAAGTAGTTTTTAAATAAGAATTTGAAAGTTTGGAATACTTCGTCAGTAGTAAATCCGTTTCTAACAGGGGTACTTACTCCAGGAGCTAACTCTGGATTTACAGAGTCAACATCAAAACTGATATGAAGATTGTCTACTTTTAAGTATTCGTGAATTTCCTCTAATACTCTATCTAATCCCTTTTGTAATACTTCATCATGATAGATTACTTTAACACCTAATTGATCAATAACTTCTCTCTCTTTGAAATCTAAATCTCTAGCACCAAGTATAACTACATTTTTACTATCGATTTTAGCTCCCTCATAGAAACAGTTAACTAAATCTCTATCTCCAGCACCTTGTAATAGAGCTAATGGCATTCCGTGAATATTTCCAGAAATAGTAGATTCATCAGTATTCATATCTCCATGAGCGTCTATCCATACTACTCCTATCTCTTTTTCTAGTGAAACTCCAGAAATACTTCCAAGAGCTATTGAGTGGTCTCCTCCAATTACTATTGGTCTATATCCATCTCTTACAGCTTCATTTACAGAAACAGCAAGCTTTTCACAAGTATGAAGTATAGTATTTTTATATTTTAAGTTCCATTCATTAAAGTTTTCTTTTTGTTTTTCAACATCAATAATTTCAATTTCATCAAATGTATCAGGATAAGTTTCACATAGTACATCAATACCAAATTCGATTCCAGCTTTGTTTGCTCCAAGATTGATAGGTACTCCAAACATTTTGCTCTTCATCTTTTCTGTATATAAGTATACAGCGTCTTCTTCTTCAATTACATTGATAGTTACAAGTTCAGGATCTTCCATACCTTGTACATGAAGTTCAGCTTCTCTTAAATCATTTATATAATCTATAATTTCAGCAGAGATTCTTTCTCCAGGAGTGATTACAGGTATTCCAGGTGGATAAGCCATAATCATCTCACCACATATTTTTCCTTCACTCTCTGAGAATAAAACTTTATTCTTTTCACTGTAAAAAGCTTCCCTTGGATTTAATACTTGCTCAGGAATAGGAGGCATTTTTAAGAATTCTCTTTTTAATTTATTTCCTTTTCCATAATATTTTTCACTGATATCTTTTAATGCATTGATAAGTTTATCAACACTTTCATCAGTATCTCCGATAGTTATAAGTCCTAATACATTGTAAAAATCAGATAACTCCATTTGTATATTGTAATCTTCAGTTAAGATAGTTTCTAGCTCTGCACCAGTAAGTCCTAGTTCTTTAGCAGTAATAGTTATCTTAGTAGGATCAAAAGCAAATACTCCCTCTCTTCCAACTATTTCTTCTCCAAAACAAGACATTCCTGGGATTCTATTTACTTCTGTTCTAAAACGTTTAGCTAGTTTTATAGCTTTGTCTAGTAGTTCTTTTCCTTCAGTAGCAATCTGTCTTCTAGCACAGTCTAATGAAGCCATTAATGGATATGATGGAGATGTAGTATGAAGTAAACTTAAAATTTGTTTTACTCTGTTTACATCTACTCTATCAGAATTTACATGAAGTAATGACATTTGAGTCATTGCACCTATTATTTTATGTGTACTTTGAGTACAGATATCAGCTCCACAATCAACAGCAGATATTGGTAAATCATCATGGAAGTGTAAATGAGGTCCATGAGCTTCATCTACTATTAATGGAATATCATAACTATGAACTATATCAGCTATTTTTTTAATATCTGTTGCTACTCCATAATAAGTAGGATTAATTATAAGAACAGCTTTGATATCAGGGTGTTGTTTTAACATATTCTCAACAGTTTGAGGTCTTACGCCATGAGCTATTCCTAACTCCTCATCTACTTCTGGGTTCATATATATAGGCTCAGAACCACTTAATATAATTCCAGCAGATACTGATTTATGTACATTTCTTGGGACTAATATTTTTTCTCCTGCTTTTATAACAGACATAATCATAGCTTGGATAGCTCCAGATGTTCCGTTAACAGCAAAGAAACTTTGTTTTACACCATAAGCATCAGCAGCTAACTCTTGAGCTTCTTTGATACAACTTTTTGGTTGGTGTAATCCATCTACCATCTTAAAAATAGTAACGTCAATGGAAAAAGGTCCATTACCCATAAAATCATAAAATTCTTTGTCTACTCCTTTTCCCCTCTTATGTCCAGGTACATGAAATGGAAGTATATCTCTTCCTGCATATACATCTTTTAACACAGAAAATAGTGGAGTTTTGCTTTGGTCTAGCTTTGACATCTTACCTCCTTTGGTTATTGTTTTTTTTATTTATATATTGTATAATTCTTTTGTACTGATGTATTGTAAAGCTTTTTAATAAAATAGTCAATAACTTTTATTTTTTTTAGGAGAAAATTATGAAGAAAATATTTTTGCTTATCTCACAAGGCACTGAAATTCTTGAGGTAGCACCCTTTATTGATATTTTTGGTTGGAATAGTATTGTTGGAAAAAAGAACATAATTTTAAAAACAGGAGGATTTCATTCAATAATTTCTAATACTTGGAACTTGAAAGTAGTTCCAGAAATAGATTTAAAAAGTACTTCAATCGATATAGATGAATATGAAGCCTTAGTTATCCCTGGTGGCTTTGGTTTTAAAGGGTTCTTTGAAGATATGAAAAAAGAAAAATTTAAAGAGATAGTTCAAAGCTTTTATGAAAAAAATAAAATAGTTGTAGGGATATGCACAGGAGTTATTTCTTTAGGAGAAGCTGGTATTTTAAAAGAAAGAAAAGCTACTACTTATTTATATGATAATAATAGATATTTTAATCAATTAGAAAAATATGGAGCTATACCTATAAGAGAAGAGATTGTGATAGATAAAAATATCATTACCTGTTCAGCTCCTAAAAATGCTATTGAAGTTGGATTTTTACTTCTTTCTTTATTAAGTGATGAAGAAAATATGAAAAAAGTAAAATATAATATGGGTTTTTTATAAAAAAATAGACATACTTAAAAAAGTATGGTATTCTTTAAGTAGAAACTATTATATATTAAGAGGTGAAAATATGAAAGTTGTAAAAGGTAATGTTATAACTCTTGAATTCAAAGTTTATGACAACGATACTAACGAGCTTTTAGAAGATACAAAAGATGTAGGACCATTTTTCTACATTCACGGAGAAGGACAATTTGTACCAAAAGTAGAGGAGATATTAGAAGGAAAAGAGAAAGGATTCTCTACTACTATAATGATCTCTCCAGAAGAAGGATATGGAGAATATGACGAAGAACTTATCGAAGAGATGAATAAAGAAGATTTTGTAGAGTTTGATGATATCTATGAAGGTATGGAATTTATAGCTGATATGGATGATGGAACAGAACAACAATATGTAATTACATCTATAGAAGATGAGGTAGTAACTGCTGATGGAAACCATCCATTTGCTGGTAAAAATTTAAGATTTGAAGTAGAAGTAGCAGGAGTAAGAGAGGCTACAGCTGAAGAATTAGAGCATGGACATGTACATTTCCATGGGTTTGATGACGAAGAGTAATTTAACTATGGGACTGGCTTAAGTCAGTCCTTTTGTATGAAAATATTAAAAAATTTTGAGGTGAAGAAATGAAAATAGCTTTAGGTGCTGACCATGGTGGATTTGAATTAAAGGAGAAAATAAAATCTCATTTATTAGAAAAAGGATATGAGGTTTTAGATTTAGGAACTAACTCAACAGCTTCTGTTGATTATCCAAAGTTTGGACATGCAGTAGGGCATGCAGTAGTAAACAAAGATGCAGATTATGGAATAGTAGTATGTGGAACAGGAATAGGAATCTCTATTGCTGCTAATAAAGTTCCAGGAGTTAGAGCAGCTCTTTGCACAAATACAACTATGGCAAGACTTACAAGAGAACATAATGATGCTAATGTATTAGCTATGGGAGGAAGAATAGTAGGAGATGTTCTTGCTCTTGAGATGGTAGATATTTTCCTTTCAACTAAATTTGAAGGTGGAAGACATACTAATAGAATAAATTCTATTGAAACTATCTAATGGAGATGATATTATGGCAACTATTTTTACAAAAATAATAAATAGAGAGATACCAGCTACAATAGTTTTTGAAAATGATAAGGTTATAGCTTTTAAAGATATTAATCCAGCAGCTCCAGTACACATATTAGTAGTTCCTAAAAAAGAGATATCTACTATAAATGATATAAAACCTGAGGATAAAGATATTATTGGAGAAATGTATCTTGCTATTGGAGAGATAACTAAAAAATTAGGAATAGCTGAAGAGGGATATAGAGTAATTACAAACTGTAATGAATTTGGAGGACAAGAGGTTTTCCATTTACATTTCCATATTTTAGGTGGGAAAAAATTAGGAGCTTTATTAGCTAACTAATAAAAATGAATAATCAAATTTAAAAGATTAATTTCTAATTATGATAGAGATTAATCTTTTTTATTAGAACAACTTTTATTTATATTAAAATAAAATATTAACTATTTATAAAATTAATAATAAATAAAGAGAGTATTTTTAATTTCTATCAAACAAACTATTTAAAAAAAGTACGTTTTGTGATATGATTGTATTGTAGAAATATAATTAGCTTTTCATAAAGTTTTAAAAGAAAGGTGGTTTTTCAATGAAAGAATTAGATTTAAGGAAAGTTACTGACGAAGTAGAAAGAATGTGTATTGAGGGAAATTATTTTATTGGTAAAGAGGTTCTAGATAAGATTAAAGAAGCTTATGCTAAAGAGGAATCAGAAGTAGGAAAAAATATACTAGGTCAAATTATAGAAAATGATGAGATTGCTATGAATGAGCAAGTTCCTATGTGTCAAGATACAGGAATAGTAGTAGTATTTTTAGAGATTGGTACAGAGGTAAAAATTAATGGAGATATATATGAAGCTGTAAATGAAGGGGTAAGAAGAGGATATGAAAAAGGATATCTTAGAAAATCTGTTGTAAGACATCCATTAGATAGAGTTAATACTAAAGATAACTCTCCAGCTATAATTCATACAAAATTAGTAGCAAATTCAGATAAAGTAAAAATAATAGTCGCTCCTAAAGGTGGAGGTTCTGAAAATATGAGTGCTTTAAAAATGTTAAAGCCATCTGATGGAGTAGAGGGAATAAAAAAATTAGTAGTAGAAACTGTAAAAAATGCTGGTGGAAACCCTTGCCCTCCAATAATTGTAGGAGTTGGAATAGGTGGAAACTTTGAAAAGGCAGCTATATTAGCAAAAGAAGCTGTACTTAGAGATATAAATGATGTAACTCCAGACCCAATAGCAAGAAATTTAGAGGCTGAGTTATTAGAATTAATTAATAAAACAGGAGTAGGACCTTTAGGATTAGGAGGACTGACTACTGCTCTTGCTGTAAAAGTTAATACTTATCCTTGCCATATAGCTGCTCTTCCAGTTGCTATTAATATCAATTGCCATGCAGCTAGACATAAAGAAGTAGAGTTATAGGAAAGATTGAGGAGGAAAAATTATGGAATACCATTTAACAACACCTTTAAAAGATGAAGATATAGCAAAATTAAGAGCAGGAGATACAGTAAAAATAACTGGAGTAATATACACAGCTAGAGATGCTGCTCACGCTAGACTTGTAAAATTATTAGAAGAGGGAAAAGAGTTACCTATTGATGTAAAAGGACAAGTTATATACTATGTAGGACCAACACCAGCTAAACCAGGAAAACCAATAGGAAGTGCTGGACCAACAACAAGTTATAGAATGGACGCCTATGCTCCTGATTTAATAAAAGTAGGATTAAAAGGGATGATAGGGAAAGGAGCAAGATCTAAAGAAGTTAAAGATGCTATGATATCTGAAAAGGCAGTTTATTTTGCCGCAGTAGGAGGAGCAGCTGCTCTTATAGCTAAATCAATAAAAAAAGCTGAGCTAATTACTTACGAAGATTTAGGAGCAGAAGCTTTAAGAAGACTTGAGGTAGAAAATTTCCCAGCAATAGTTATCAATGATATCTATGGAGGAGATTTATATCAAGAGGGACAAGCTAAGTGGAATAGATTAGACAAATAAAAATTAAAACACAAGAATAATAAAATTGAAATCGTGACATAGATGAAGTAAAGGAAAAGGAAAAAAATTTACTGTAATGAGCATTGCGTAAGCACTAGCGATTGAAAGTAAACTTTTTTCCTTTTATATTGTTAAATGTTTTTATTTTTTGATTTCAATTTAAGATTTTGTAACAGCTCCTTTATTATTTGAGCAAAAATTATTCTTGTATTTCTAAGTAAGATAAGTTTCTATTTAATTAAATTTTTCAATTTCATTTACTTAAAATTTACAACGTGATATAATGTAGTATGGGATAAAAATTTAATGGAGGGAGCTAGATGAGTAATTATATTTTAACCGTTGATGATTTTTGTTTGTCGTATAAGAATAGAAATATTTTAGAAAACCTCTCTTTTTCTGTGGAAAGAGGAGATTATCTAGCTATTGGAGGTGTCCCTGGCTCTGGGAAGAGTACACTTATTAAAAGTGTGTTGGGACTTATAAATAATGGGATAAGTGGTAACATAGAGTACCACAATATAAAAAAGGTAGATGTAAGTTATATCCCACAAAACTCTATGCAACAAAAGGAGAATTTTTTAGGAACTGTAAGAGAGGTAGTAGCTGTATCTTTACTTTCTAAAAAAAGAGGAAGAGCTTTTACTGAAGAGGATTGGGAAAAGGTGGACAACCTTTTAAGAAGATTAAAACTTTTTGATATAAAGGATAATAAAATAAATAAATTAACTAAAGGGCAACAACTTAAAGCAAGTTTGGCAAAACATATGATAACAGAGCCAAAACTTCTTTTTATAGATAGTCCTAATTCAACTTTAGATATGAAAAATAAATTAGATTTTTATCAAACAATAAAGATGTTATGTGATGAGGATAAATTGACAGTAATATTTATAACTCACAATATAAAAGAGATTTGCCAATATGCTAATAAATTACTTTTTCTAAAGAAAAAAGATAGAACATATTATTTTGGAGATGCTCAAGAGTTTATTAAGGATAAGGAGTAGAGATGTTTAAAAAGAATTTACTAATATTATTTATTTTACTAAGTCTAAATATTTTTGCTGATTCTATAAGAGTAATAGTACCAGATGGATTACCAGCTCTTTCAATAGTGAATATGGTGTCAACTACTAAAGAGATAGATGGAAAAAAGATAAATTATAAGATAGAAAAACTATCTGATGCTCTTGTAGTGAATATGTTAAAAAGAGAGGGAGATATAGCTGTTGTTCCATCTAATTTTTCAGCTCAGCTTTATAATAAAAACTTAGGTTATAAAATACTTGGAACAGTTGGTTGGGGTTCTTTTTATGTAGTAAGTAGAGAGAATATAAAATCTTTAGAGGAGTTAAAAGGAAAAGAGGTTTATACTTTTGGAAAAGGACTTACTCCAGATATAATATTTCAAAGTATTTTAGAGAGAAAGGGAATAGATAAAAAAGATATAAAAATAAACTATCTTTCTAATGGGAATGAAGTAGCTTCTCTATACTTAGGAAAAAAGGTGGATACTATTGTTATTCCAGAGCCGATGTTGAGTAAAGTATTATCTAAAAGTTTATCTTCTAATATTGTAGCCAATTTAAATGACGAATGGAAAAATATTATTGAATCAGACTTAGGTTATCCTCAATCTACTCTTGTTGTAAAAGAGGAAGTTTATAATACAAATCCTAAATTAGTAGAAGAGTTTATATCTAAATTGACAGAGAGTATATCATTGATTTATAAAAATCAAGATAAAACTACTGAGAATATAAAATTAAATAATTTAGGAATAGATACAAGTATTTTGGATAAAGTTTTAACTAGAGCTAATATTTCTTATACTCCAGTAGTGGACTGTCAAGAGGAGTATCATAAGTATTTTGAGATTTTAGAAAGTGTAAATAAAAAAGTAATTGGTGGAAGGTTACCAGATGAAGAGATTTATGCAAAATAGTCCTAAATTTCTTTCGATGTTCTTCTTCTTTATAATTTGGGAGGGAGTTGCCTTATATATAGACAACTCTCTTCTTTTTCCAAGAGTAAGTGAAATTTTTCTCTCATTGAAAAATTTAGTGACAAGTGGAGATTTTACCTTAATATTGTGGAATACACTGAGTAGATTTTTCATCTCTATTGTCTTCTCTTTAATATTAGCTATAATTTTCTCTGTGGCTTCATATAGATATGAGGTAATAGGGTTTCTTTTATTTCCATTTATAATTTTTCTAAGAGCTGTTCCAACTATTGCTATAATTATAGTAGTGCTTATATGGAGTAGTGTAGAAAAAGTTCCTATTGTTGTAGGAGTGTTAATTTTATTTCCAATACTATATGAGAGTATTTTAGGTGGTATAAAAAATGTAGATAAAAATCTATTGAAGATGTCAAAGGTTTTTAAGGTGCCTACTAAAAGAGTTGTAAGAGATATTTATATTCCAAGTATATATTACTCTATATCTTCAAATATTTCATCATATATGGGGCTTACTTTTAAAGTGATAATAGCTGGAGAGGTTCTTTCTCAAGAGAGCTTATCAATAGGAGGAGAGATATTTATCAATAAGATTTATTTGGAAAGTTCAAATATCTTTGCTTGGATTATAGTAGTTATAGTTTTAAATTATTTTTTAGAAAAGGGATTAAAAACTATAAATAATAGAGTGTGTAGGTGGGAAAAATGAGAGTAGAAAATTTAAAAAAAAGCTACGGAGAGAGAAAGATTTTAGATGGAATCTCCTTTGAAGGAGAGGAGGGCAAGGTAACAGTAATACTTGGAGAATCAGGGTGTGGAAAATCTACACTATTGGGAATACTCTCTAAAAATATAGATGATTATTCTGGAGAGATTACTTTTGATAGAGATATTAATTCAGGAATATCCTATATATTTCAAGAGGATACTCTTATTCCTTGGAAAACAGTATATGAAAATATAGAGTATGTACTTAAAGATAAAATATCAAAGGATAATATAAAAGAGCATATAGAAAAATATCTGAAAATGGTAAATCTTTTAGATTATAGAGATGAATATCCACAACATCTAAGTGGTGGAATGAAAAGAAGAGTGGGAATAGCAAGAGCCTTTGCTTACCCCAGTGATTATCTTTTTATGGATGAGCCTTTTGAATTTTTGGATATAAAAACAAAGCAAGAGATAATTGAATATTTTAAAATATTACAAGAGAAAGAGAAAAAAACAGTGCTATTTATAACTCACGATATAGAGTCAGCTTTAAAAATAGGAGATAAGATTATAATATTTTCATCAAAGCCTACAAAAGTAAAAAAGATTTTTGAAAATATAACTGATAATGGTTTAGAAGATGAAATTAGAAAAATATTCTTGTAAAAAAATATAAATAGATATATAATTAGTAAAGATTAAAGTAAGTATAGAAGGAGAGTTTAATGATAAAAATAGGAAAAAGACAAAAATTAGTTATAAATAATTTTGCTAGTGTTGGAGCTTATCTTGATGCTGGAACTGGAGATAGTAAAGATAATATCTTACTTCCTAATAATGAACTAGAGGATAGAGATTTAAAAGAGGGAGATGAAGTAGAGGTTCTTGTATATATGGACTCTGAAGATAGACCAGTGGCAACTTTTAGAAAGACAGAGGCATTGGTAGGAACATTAGCTAAGTTAGAGGTTACTGATATACACCCTACACTTGGGGCATTTATGGATTGGGGACTAAAAAAAGAGTTACTACTTCCAAAAAGACAACAAGAAACTGATGTAGAAATTGGTAAAAAATACTTGGTAGGTATATATGAGGATAGTAAGGGAAGACTTTCTGCTACAATGAAAATATATAAATTCTTACTTCCAAGTACATCTATGAAGAAAAATGATATAGTATCAGGAACTGTGTATAGAATAAATGATGAGATAGGTGTCTTTGTAGCTGTTGAGGATAGATATTTTGGACTTATCCCTAAAAATGAGTATTTTAAAAACTATAAAATAGGAGATGAAATAGAAGCTAGAGTAATTAGAGTGAGAGAAGATGGGAAGCTTGATTTATCTCCAAGAGAGTTAGCTTACTTACAGCTTGATAAAGATGCAGAGTTAATTTTAGAAAAGATGAGAATTTTAAGGGATAGTTTTAGATTTAATGATAAAACTAACCCTGAGCAGATAGTGAATTACTTTAATATGAGTAAAAAGGCTTTTAAAAGAGCTATTGGAAACCTTTTAAAACAAGGTAAGATAGAAAAAACAGAAGATGGGTATTTTAAGCTAGTAAATAAAAAGTAGATTGTAGAAAACATTCAAGGAGGAGATTTTTATGGTAAGTTTAATTATTTATATTATCTTAGTAGCTGGTATGTGGAAGATGTTTGAAAAGGCAGGAATAGATGGATGGAAAGCAATAATTCCTATTTATAATATCTATTTAGAAACTGTATATATAGCAAAAAAGGAATGGTGGTATATAATACTTTATTTTATACCAATAGTTAATATATTTGCTATAATAAAAGTTCATATGGAGGTAGCTAAGAATTTTAGAATTTCATCGCCATTAGCTTTTTCATTAGGAATGACATTTCTATCATTTATATTCTATCCAATATTAGGATTTGGAGATTATCAATTTATAGATGATGATTATGCTGATGTGATTGATTAAAATTATATTAATCAAAGAGAGTGTTACAAATAAAAATCAAGAATACCGAAGATTGAGGAGAATAAATAGAGCAAGTTAGCGAAAGCAAACGCTAAAAAACACAACTGTTTGAACGAAGTGAGCTTTGTGTTTTTAGTGAGCTAAGCCATACTTGCTCTTTATTCTTTGAACGAAAGTCATTCTTGATTTATTTTAGTTTATATTTTTTTAATTATGTGTTGGATTCATTTTATATTTTAAAGTAAAACATATACTTTATATAGAAAGTGTGCTATAATAAGGGATATGAAAAATACGGAGGTAACGAGAGTGTCAAAACATAATACAAGTTTTAAAGTGGATAAAGATAATGAATTGATGAAGTTTTTAATGGAAAAGATGCCACAAAATAGTCGTAATAATATAAAATCTTTACTTACTCAAAGAAGGGTAATGGTAGATGATGTAATAGTATCACAATATAATGCTCCTTTAAAAGAGGGACAGATAGTAAGTATAACTAAAACTAAAATAACTAAGCATAAATTAGAGGGAGTATCTATTGTCTATGAGGACAATGATATATTAGTAGTAGAAAAAGAAAGAGGAATACTTTCAGTTGCTACACAAAATGAAAGAGAAAAAACAGCTTATAATATTTTAAAAAATTATTTAAAAGAGAAAAATCCTAAGGATAAAATTTTTGTGGTACATCGTTTAGATAGAGATACATCTGGTGTAATGATATTTGCAAAATCAGAAAAGGCTCAAGATATTTTACAAACTACATGGAATGACTCTGTAAAAGAGAGAACCTATGTAGCATTAGTAGAGGGAAATGTAAAAAAAGATAGTGATACAATAATATCATATCTAGCAGAAAATAAAGCTATGATAACTTACTCTACTGCTAATGAAGAGGAAGGAAAAAAAGCTGTATCACACTATAAGGTTTTAAAGAGAAATAAAAATTATTCTCTATTGGAAGTAAATATAGAAACAGGTAGAAAAAATCAGATACGTGTACATATGCAAGATTTAGGACACAGCGTAGTTGGGGATAAAAAATACGGTTCTACAAAAAATCCTATTAAAAGATTGGGATTACATGCTCACACAATAGTATTTAAACATCCTATAACAAAAGAGGTGTTATCATTTACAAGTAAAATACCAGAAGCATTTTTATCTCTTTTTAAATAAATAGAAAACTTGACATAGTTTATTAATTAAGTTAAAATACTTTTGATAAAAGAAACAAATTATAAAAATTTTAATGAGGTGATTTGATGGAAATTAAAAACAACCTAGAGGAAATCTTAAAATTTAATAAGGAGTTTGTTGAAAAGAAAGAGTATGAAAAGTATAATACTACAAAATATCCTGATAAAAAGATAGCTATTCTTTCATGTATGGATACAAGATTAACAGAACTACTTCCAAAGGCATTAGATTTAAAAAATGGAGATGCTAAAATCATAAAAAATGCAGGTGGAACTGTAATTCATCCATTTGGAAGTGCTATGAGAAGTCTACTTATCTGTGTTTATGAATTTGATATTAAAGAGATATTTATCATAGGACATTATGACTGTGGTGTAAGTAGTATGGATACTGATAAAATGATAAAGAAGATGATAGAGAAAGGAATAGATGTACAAACATTAGATACACTTTCTCGTGCAGGAATAAAAGTAAAAAAATGGCTACATGGATTTGATTGTGTAGAAGAATCAGTAAGAGAGAGTGTTACAAAAGTAAAAAATCATCCTCTTATGCCTAGCAATGTAGCTATACATGGACTAATAATGGACCCATTAACAGGTAGATTAGATGTAGCAGTTAATGGATTTGAACATATTTAGTGAGGAGAGAAGATGATACAACTTTTTTTAAAAGGAATTATAATAGGAATTGCTAATATTATGCCTGGAGTTTCTGGGGGAACATTGGCAGTAATAATGGGAGTATATGATAAACTTACAGAAGCAATAGGAAATTTCCCTACTGCTCCTGTTAAGAAAAAAATAGAGTACATAAAATTTTTGCTACAAATAGGAAGTGGAGCAGCTATTGGAATAATTTTATTTGCAAGAGTAATAGAATTTTGTTTTACTAATTATCCAAGAGCTACTGCTGGTGGATTTAGTTTATTGATTCTTCCATCTATTCCATATATTATAAAGGGAGAGAATAAAAAAGATAAAAAGAATATTTTCTTTTTCTGTTTAGGAGCTTTACTTACTTTAGGATTTGTATATGCTGATTATAAATTTGGAAAAGATAGTGGAGCAAAGGAATTGGTTACAGTAGTCACTACAAGTTATGCTTTAAAACTTTTTGCTTGTGGTGGACTTGCTGCAGGAGCTATGATTATTCCAGGAATATCTGGTTCACTTTTACTTCTTATGTTGGGAGAGTATTATAATATTTTAGGATTTATAAATAAATTTTTCTCAAATCTTATAAATATTACAAGTTACTCTTCAATAAGTGAGATAATCACAAATTTATATATACTACCTCTTACAGCTTTTGGGTTGGGGGTATTGATAGGGCTTGTTCTAATAGCTAAACTTATAAATATGCTTCTTCAAAAACATAGAAGTGTAACACTATTTTTTATAACTGGGATAATAGTTGTGTCAATTTTACAAATTTGGTTAAATCTATATAAATAAAGGAGAGAAGATGAGATATTTTCTAGTAGTAGTAGTTTTAATGTTTGTAACAGCTTGTACATCTACTGGAACAGCTAGCTGGTATGGAAAAGGTTTTGAAGGGAAATTAACAGCAAGTGGTTATGTTTATGATTCTAATCAGTTGACTTGTGCTTCTAATGATTATCCTTTTGGAACTGTATTAAAAGTAACTAATAAAGAAAATGGAAAATCTGTACTTGTTGTAGTTACAGATAGAGGTGGATTTGAAAAATATGGGAGAAAGATAGATTTAAGTAGAGCTGCTTTTAATAAGATAGCTTCTACTGGTCATGGGCTTATTGATGTAAAGGTAGAAAAAGTAAGTGATAAAAATACTTTTAAATATAAGCATGGAAGTCCTAGATTTACCTCTTCAGAGTATAAAAAATATATCAAGGGAATTTAGTAAAAAATTCAAGAATAACGAAGAGTGAAAAGACAAAAGTTATTCTTGAATTTTTTATTTACTAAACTAAGGAGGAAGAAGTGAAACTTTTAATTACAGGTGCTACTGGAGGAATGGGAGAGGAGATTATAAAAATCTTTAGAAAAAATAGTTATGAAGTTATTGCTTTAGGTAGAGATAAAAAGAGATTAAAAAAATTGGAAGAAAATTATCAAGTTAAATCTTATTCTATAAATATAGAAGAAGAGATAGAGATAGAAAAATTTTTAGAAGATATAGAAGATGAGGAAATAGATGTAGTTATAAATGGAGCTGGAATAGGGGAGATAGACTATTTTGAAAATATGGAGTACGAAAAAATAAAAAAGCTTATAGAGATAAATAGTATTGCTCTAACTAAGATCACTCATCACTTCTATAAAAAAATGATAGAGAGGGGCAATGGAAAAATAATAAATATCTCATCTACTGCTGGTTTTCAAGAGGGGGGGCCTCTTATGAGTGTATATTATGGAACAAAGGCTTATGTAAACTCTCTTACTCTTTCTCTTTATGAAGAGGGGAGAGAAAAAGGTGTAGAGATATATCTCTTAACTCCTGGTCCAACTAAAACAAAATTTAAAGGAATGGATAGAGAATTATCTAAATTTGAAAAAATTTATGTAACTACTCCAGAAGAGGTAGCTATAGAATTATGGAAGGGAATAGAAAGAAAAAAGAAGATTATAATTCCAGGAAAAATTAATAAAATTTTATATTTTATTGATAAATTTATTCCGTTAGAAGTAAAATTAAAGTCAATAAAAAAAATTCAAGAAAAAAAGATAAAAAAATAGTTTTATTTTTAGAAAAAAATGGTATAATGTTTTTATGAAAAATATTGGAGGAATATATGAAAAGAAAAATTATTCTAATAATATTATCACTATTTTTATGTAGTTGCTCTTATTTTCAAGTGAGGAATGCTATAAAAGAAGCTGATAGTGGAAATTATGTATCTTCATTGAATGAACTATTAAGTATTTTAAAAGAAAATAATGAGGATAGAAGAGCTTTGGATGCCTTTGAAATAATATATCCAAATGCAGAGAAAAAATATTATGATGAGTTGGATATATCTCGTGGAAGAGATATCATTGGTTATACAAAAGCACTTCTAAATCTACTGAGAGTACAGGATATCTATTATAAATTACCAACAACAAGTAAAAACTCTATTGCAATTATCATACCACCTCAAGAGGAGAGATTAGATATAAAAAAAGAGTTAGCACAAAGTTTTTTTACAATAGGTAATGGAGTAAGAACGGAAACTTATGAGGAGAAATTAAGGGCTCATGGATTTTTTTCACAAGCTAAAATATATGATTTACAGCAGAGAAAAGATATAGATGATAAATATGTAAGCAGTAGAAAACTTGCTTTAGGAAAATTTTTAATAAATTTTAAAGGGGAGAATAATAGTTTTAAAACTAGATTAAAAGAGAGTTTAAATTCTAATTTAGTAAAATATCCTCTCTTTTCCTTAGGAACGAATAAAAATTATAATCTAAAATTTGATATAAATATTTCTAATATAAAGTATTTTCCACCTAAGGTGGTAACTCATAGTGGAATAGACAGTTATATAGAAAGAGTAAGAAAAACAGTAATGGAGAGAGTGGTAGAAACTAAAATAGTAAATGGAAAAGCAGTGGAAGTGGAGAGATGGGTACCAGTAGAAAGAGAAGTGGAGGTAGAGGTATTTTATAGATATTTTAAACATATAAAAACTACTTCTATGGAGTATCAATTGGAATATAATCTAGCAGAAAAAAATGGAACTCCTATTTCATCAGATAGTAAAAAGATTTTCTATGAAGATAGTGCTGTGTGGGTAGAATACTATCCATTACATCCTTTTGCATATGGTAGACCATTTAGATTTCCTGTAAGTGAGTTTGAAAAATCTGTAATGAGTAGAGAGGAACTAAAAGAAAAAGTACTTTCATTAGGAAATGAGGAATTAGATAGTGTATTAAAGAAATTAGATTCTAATAGAATAATAGATTGGTAAGGAGGAAGAAAAATGATAGCAAAAGACTTGGGAGAGAGAAAATTAGTAGATAAGGTATTTAGTGTTGCTAAAAAAGCTAAAGATGCTATGGCAGAACTAGGAGAGGAGAAAGTAGTTAACGCTACTATTGGTTCGCTCTATGATGAGACTGGTAAATTAGCAGTATTAGATACAGCTATGAAGGTGTATAAAGAGTTACCACCTGAAGAGATAGCTGGATATGCTTCTGCTTTTACAGGAACACCTGAGTATAAGGAGAGTGTAAAAATCTCTCTATTTGGTAGAGATTATAAAGAATTTTTAAAAGGACACTATGTAGAGGTATTGGCTACTCCTGGAGGAACTGGAGCTATCAGTAATAGTATAAAAAATTATTTAGGTTATGGAGATACATTACTACTTCCTAAATGGTTATGGAGTCCATATATTTTAATGGCTAAGGAGAAAAATGGAGATTGTGATTTCTATAATCTATTTAATGAAGAAAATAGATTTGATTTAGTTGATTTTAAAGAAAGAGTGGAAAAATTAGCTAAGAAACAGGAGAATGTGGTAATAGTTATAAATGACCCTTGTCAAAATCCTACTGGATATAGATTGACAATAGAAGAGTGGAAAGAGATTAGAAAGATTTTGATTTCTGCTGCTGAAGAGGCTAATATTATACTTATTCTTGATGTAGCTTATATTGATTTTGATGATAGAAGTTTTGAGGAGAGAAGAGAGTATCTAGAAACTTTTAAAAATCTTCCAGAAAAAGTACTTACAATATTTACATTTAGTTTATCAAAAGCTCTAACAAGTTATGGAATGAGAGTGGGAGCTCAAATTGCTCTTTCAACATCAGAAAGTGTGATAAAAGAGTTTTATGATGCTAACTCTTTTTCATGCCGTTCTACTTGGTCTAATATCTCAAGAGGTGGAATGAAAATGTTTAGTGAGATTATTTTAGACGAGGAAAAAAGTTTTAGACTAGAAAAAGAGAGAGAGTTTTATAGAAATCTTATTAAAGAGAGAGCAGATATATTTATAAATGAAGCTAAAGAGTGTGGACTAGATGTATTACCATATGTAAGTGGATTTTTCTTAACTATCCCAACTGGTAAATATACTCCAAAGGTAGAAGAGTTGTTGGAAAAAAATCATATATATACTGTTATACTAAATGAAGGAATAAGAATAGCAGTGTGTAGTGTAACTAAGAAAAAAATAAAAGGGCTTGCTAAGAAAATAAAAGCTATATATGAAGAAGCTAAAAAAGAGTATTAATCTGTATATAAAAAACAGTTAAAAATTTAATATAGTGAATTATTTTGTTGTTTTGTTTAAAATAATGAAATAATTCACTTTTTTTGCCTTCTAGAGATAGCGTAAAATTAGAGTTTAAAAAGCCACCTCTTAAAATTGATTTTACGAGGTAATGACATTTGTATTTTTAGTCATATATTTAGTCGGAAAAATAAAATTACAGCTGTATAAAAGGATTTTAAAAGGTAGTAAAATATAAGTAGATTAAAAAGGAAGAATATAGTAAAATATAGCTATAAAATTAGAAAGCGGAAAATAGAGCAAGAGAGGTTAGAGATATGAAAGTATCAGTAAAAAATTGTGAGAAAATAAAAAATGGATATCTTGTAGAAGTTGAACCAAAGGACATATTATATATTGATGGAAAAGGTGGACAATTAGGAGATAGAGGTAAGATAGAAGAAGCTCAAATTTTAGAAGTAAAGGAGAGTGGAGTTGTAGTTGATAGAGAGTTAGAGTATGGAGAGTATGAGGTAAAAATAGATTATATAAGGCAGAAGGATATAGCTTGCCAACATACAGCTCAACATATGTTTTCTGCTATTGCATATAATGATTATAAACTTAATACAGTTGGATTTAGAATGGCTGAAGAATACACTACTGTTGATTTAGATTCAAATGAAATCACTGAAGAAGTAATAGAAGAGCTAGAAAGAAAAGCAAATGAAGTTATAAAAAAGGCTATACAATTAAAGATTTTTATAATGAATAATGAAGAGGCTAGAAAGATAGAGGGACTTCGTAAAGCTATCAAAGAGAAAGTAGTAGGAGATGTAAGATTTGTAGAGATACCTGGAGTAGATTTAGGAGCATGTGCAGGTTTTCATGTGGAAAATACAAAAGATATTCAGCTTTTTAAAATTATAAATCATGAAAAGATAAAAGGAAATTATATAAGATTCTATTTTTTAGCTGGAGAGAGAGCTTTGAAAGATTACTCATTTAAGCATAAGTTATCAAAGGATTTATGCCATGTTTTTAGTTGTAAAGATTATGAGATAATGGAGATGTTAGATAAAACTCTTGATGAGAAGAAAAAAATAGAGAGTGAATATAAAAATTTAGCCTCTCAATATGTGGAATTTCTTGCAAATAAACTTTTAAAAGAGAGTGAGATAGTAGGGGAGTATCAACCAATTTTCTATTTTGGAGATAGTACAGTAGCTCAATTTTTAGGAAAATTTATGGGAGAGAAAAATATTCTTATTACAGGTTTCAATAATAATTTCTCTATAATAGCTCAAAATTTTAATTGTAAAGATTTTATACAATATCTTATAAAGGAAAAGTCTACACTTAAAGGTGGAGGAAATCAAATAAAAGGAAATTTTAAAGGAGATATAGAGGAAAAGGAGTTAAAAAAACTTTTAGTGGAGTATATAGAAAGATAAATTGAAAATAAAATAGGAATTAAGAAAATACAGCAATAGATTTTCTTTAATGTTGTTTTTAAGCTGAAATTATGATATAATACATTGTTAAATAAAAGCTTTATGGAGGAAATAATGTCAGAAAAAATAAATTTATTAAATCTTAATCAACAGGAGCTGGAAGAGTTTGTAGTATCTCTTGGAATGAAAAAATTCTATGGAAAACAACTTTTTAACTGGCTGCATAAAAAAATAGTGAGAGATTTAAATGAAGTTACAAACCTTTCTTTAAAAGATAGAGAATTACTTACAGAAAAAGCATATATTCCATTTTTAAATCTATTAAAACATCAAATATCTAAGATAGATAAGACAGAAAAATTTCTATTTCAATTGGAAGATGGAAATACAATAGAAACAGTTTTATTAAGACATAAAGATAAGAGGAATACTCTATGTATCTCTTCACAGGTAGGTTGTGCTGTAAAATGTGCTTTCTGTGCTACAGGACAGGGTGGATTTGTAAGAGATTTAAATGTAAGTGAGATTATTAACCAAGTTTATACAATTGAGAGAAGACTTGTAAAACAGGGTACAAATTTAAATAATATTGTATTTATGGGAATGGGAGAGCCACTTTTAAATCTTACAAATGTTTTAAAAGCTCTTGAGATACTATCTAATGAAAATGGAATAAATATATCTAAGAGGAAAATAACTATCTCAACTTCTGGAATAGTTCCAAATATAGAGAAGATACTTCTTGAGAAAGTACCAGTAGAACTAGCTATATCTCTACACTCAGCTATCAATGAAAAGAGAGATGAGATAATTCCTATCAACAGGAGATATCCATTAGAGGATTTACATGCTGTATTACAAGAGTATCAAAGACAAACTAAGAGAAGAATTACTTTTGAATATATTTTAATCAATAACTTTAACGTATCAGAGGGAGATGCTAATGCTCTAGCTGATTTCGTACATGACTTTGACCATGTAGTAAATCTTATTCCTTGCAACCCAGTAGAGGGAACAGAGATGACAAGACCATCAGACAAGAAGATAGAGAGATTTGTTAATTTCTTACAAAATGTGAGAAAGGTAAATGTAACTATTAGAAGAGAAAAAGGAACAGATATAGATGGAGCTTGTGGTCAGTTAAGACAAAAAAATAAAAAACCTACTAAATAGGAGGAAGAGATGAAAAAACTTACATACTTAAAAATATTTTTAGTGGTGATATTTTTAGGTGGAGTGATTACATCAGGAGCTGTTTTTAGTTTAGTATATAAATACTACAAAGAGTTGCCAGATATCTCTACCTTGATAGAGGATTATTCTCCATCTATTCCTACTACTGTATATGATAGAAAAGGGAGAGTAATAGATGTTATCTCTCGTGAAAAAAGAGAAACAGCAAAATTCAGAGAGATACCTCAAAATTTAAAAAATGCTTTTTTAGCTATTGAAGATAAGCAATTTTATTCACATCATGGAATACACTATAAAAGATTACTTGGAGCAGTTGTAGCCAATGTAAAAAGTGGAGCAGCTGTACAAGGAGCAAGCTCTTTTACTCAACAGCTAGCTAGAAATGCTTTTTTATCTCATGAAAAAAGTATAGCTAGAAAGATAAAAGAGGCTCTTATCACTTTTGAAATAGAGAGAAAATATACTAAAGATGAGATTTTTGAAAAATATCTAAATGAGATATATTTTGGAGCTGGAGCTTATGGAGTAAAAACAGCAGCAGAGCAATTCTATAAAAAAGATATATCACAAATTAACTTAGCAGAAGCAGCTCTACTTGCAGGTATTCCAAATAGACCAGAAACATATAATCCTAGTAAAAAACTAAATAACTCTTTAAAAAGAATGAGATTAATTCTTTCAGAGATGTATAAAGATGGAATGATAACAAAAGATGAGTATGATAAAGCAATAGCTCATAAATTCTACAATGAAGATAATCTACCAAAGGACTTTGTTTTAGATGAAGATACTACTATTGTGTATAATAAGAGAAGTGAAGTAGAGTACAATGTACCAGATTTTTCAGGATTAGTTGAAAATATCTTATTAGAAAATTTTGATGAGGATTTAATATATACAGGTGGATTAAAAGTTTATACTACTTTGGATTTAGATATGCAAAAAATTGCTAAAGAAACTTTTGAAAATTATTCTTTCTTTAAAAAAGAGGGAAGAGAGGGATTACAAGGTGGAATGGTAACTGTTGATCCTAATAATGGGCATGTAATCTCTATTGTAGCTGGAAAAGATTTTAAAGCTGGTGGATTTAATAGAGCTACTATGGCTAAAAGACAACTTGGTTCATCATTTAAACCTTTCCTATATTTTACGGCTCTACAAAATGGATATGAATTAAACTCTGTAATAGAAGATAGATATTTACAATATGGAAAATGGATTCCAAAAAACTATGGAAATAGATACAATAAAAATCTAACTTTACTTACAGCACTAGATAGGTCTGTAAATACTGTATCTATTCAGCTGTTAGATAAAGTAGGAATAAGTACAGTAAAAAGAAATGTAGCAAAACTTGATGCTGATTTAAAAATACCTGATGATTTAACAGCTTCCTTAGGATCTTTTGAAAATACTCCATTACAACATGCTTTAAACTATAGTGTTTTTGCTAATGGGGGATATAAAGTAGCTCCGATTATTGTAACCTCTGTAATAGATAAATATGGAAATACACTTTATGAAGAGTTACCAAAGAAAGAAAAAATATATGATAGTTTAGATACTAGCTTGATAACATATATGTTAAAAAGTTCTGTAATGTTTGGAAGTTCTGGAAGAGCAGCTGTATATGATTCTAATAAGAGAAGAATAGAGCAAGGTGGTAAAACAGGAACAACAAATGAAAATAGAACTCTTTGGTTTGCTGGAATAACTCCTAATTATGTAACTACTATATATATAGGGTATGATAATAATAAACCTATCACTGGTGATGTAAGTGGAGGAAATGGAGTTGCTCCACTCTGGGCTCAATATTATCAAAAACTTGTAGATAGTAATCTATATGATACTAAAGCTAAGTTCTCTTTCTTAGATAATCACTTGAAAAATGGAGATTTAGTTATGCAAACTCTGGCTCTTAACACTGGACTTAAAATGGATAAGGGAAGAGATTTTGTTATAAGAAGAGGAAAGTTAGAATTAGAAAGAGATGATAAATATTCTAAAGGAATAGAGGGAGTTTTTGAAAGAGCAGGATATAAAACAAAAGTTCAAGAGAAAAAAGAAGAAATATTTGAAGAGATTACTCCTATTGAAAATAATAAAATAGAAAATAATTCTCAAAATCAAAATAATAAATCAAATAATAATGACTCACTTTTCCAAAGATTGTTGGGAAATTAGTTATAATAAAAAGCTCTGGGGATATACAGAGCTTTTTATTTTTAGTAAATAAAATAGGGTATTGTTTTAAAATTGCTTTTTCTATTATAAGAGTTTTATTTAGAATAATTTTATGATAAAATATAAACTAGAATAATAAAGATATAAAGGGGAATTACAATGTTACAAGCTTTTAGTAATAACATAATAGAACAAATGAATGAAGTTCTTAAAAATAAGAAAAATGCAGTAATTAATATTGTAAATGACAAGTTGACAATATCAGTTTTTACTTTATTAGAGAGGAATTTAAAAAATGTAAAAGAGATTAATTTTATCATAAGAGATACAAAATTTGTTCCTGCAAGTAATGAAATATCACATGAATTTGAGATTACTCCTAATGATATTTTATATAACTCTTATGATATAACAGAAAAAAATAAATTAAAACATTTTGCTAAAGCTAAAGCTATGCATGACTTTATAAAAAAACATGTAAATATTAGGAAAATTAATCCTATGTTTAATGTTAAAACCAATATATTATGTATAGATAATAATTTTATGATACAAGGTTCATCTTCTTTAGAAATTCAAGATAATAAAAAAAATTTAAAGTATGATATAAATTTTGATATGTGTTCTACAGATGAAAAACAAATTATTAAGAGTCAAGACGTTTTCAAAACAATGTGGTATGATAATAAAGTAACATCTGATTATAAAAATCAGTTGCTTGAAAGCTTAGAATTTGTTTATAAAGAACATTCTCCAGAATTCATTTACTATTTTACTTTAAATGAATTATTTGGTTATCAACTAGATAGCGGAGTAGAGAGATTTGAAAGAGATAGTGATAAATTTAAGAGAACAGAGATATGGAACTCTTTATTTGACTTCCAAAAAGATTGTGTTGTATCAGCTATTCAAAAACTACAAAAATATAATGGTTGTATAATAGCAGATTCAGTTGGACTTGGAAAAACTTTTGAAGCTCTAGCAATTATAAAATATTTTGAAATTAAGATGGATAATGTTTTAGTTTTAACTCCAGCAAAACTTTATGATAACTGGAACTCTTTTAGAGGAAATTACAAAGATAGCTTTTTAAAAGAGGTATTTAACTATAAAATAATGTTTCATACAGATTTGTCAAGGTATAAGGGAATGTCAAAGTCTGGACAAGATTTAAAAAGATTTGATTGGGGTAACTATGATTTGGTTGTAATAGATGAATCACATAATTTTAGAAACAGAAAAGATAGATATGATGAAGATGATAGACTTATTATGACTAGATATGCTAGACTTTTACATGATGTTATAAAGAATGGTAAAAATAATACCAAAGTTCTTTTACTATCAGCTACTCCTGTAAATAACAGCCTAGTAGACTTAAAAAATCAGTTGAGTATAATAACAGCAGATAAAGATTATGCTTTTGGAGAGTATGGAATATCAAGTATAGAAAATGTATTAAGACAAGCTTCAAGAGTGATTAATGATTGGGAAAAAATAGGAAAACATGATAAAAATGAGTTGTTAGATAGCTTACCTTCTGATTTCTATAAACTACTAGAAATGATGACAATTTCAAGGAGCAGAAAACATATAACTGGATATTATGGTAATAGTAATGTTGGAAAATTCCCAGATAAAAATAAACCTGAAACTTACTATCCAGAGATAGATACTAGAGAGGAACTTTTAAAATTTACAGATGCAAATGAATGGTTAGAAGAATTAAATTTATCTGTATATACTCCTACTAGATATATAAAAAGTGAGTATCTAACATACTATGCGGAAAAATATAATCTTATGGGAAAACGTGGAGGAAAACTTGATTTCCAAACTCAATCTAAAGGAATGATAGTATTACATAGATTTAATTTATTTAAAAGATTAGAAAGTTCTGTATATTCTTTTGCTGAAACTTTAAAAAGAATGTTAGAACGTATAGATAGAACTATTGATTTACTTCAAAAGGGTGGACAAATAGATGAAGAACTAGAAATTTTTGATGAAGAGGAAAGTTTAGAAACTTCATATATTGAAGGAAAATACCAAATAGAAGTTCAACATTTGAGAGTTGGAGCATATATAGAAGATTTAATGAGTGATAAAATTATTCTTGAAGAGATTTATAATAGTGCTAAAAAGATTTTAAGTGAAGATAGAGATAAAAAAATAAAAGAATTAGAAAAATTAGTATTCAATAAAATAGAGAATACACCATATAATCAAGGAAATAAAAAGGTAATTATATTTACAGCTTTTGCAGATACAGCAGAATATATTTATTCTAAACTTTCAGAAAAATTATTAGATAAAGATATTTTTACAACTTGTGTAACAGGAAAAGGAATAAATACAACGAATAAAAATATAGATAAAGATTTTAACTCTGTGTTGTGTGCTTTCTCTCCTAAATCTAAGATGAAGAAGGTAATTCCAGCAAGTCAAGAGATAGATATATTGATAGGAACAGATTGTATATCGGAAGGACAAAACTTACAAGACTGTGATACAGTAATTAACTTTGATATTCAATGGAATCCAGTATCTTTAATTCAGAGATTTGGACGTATAGACCGTATAGGAAGTGAGAATAGTAATATTCAAATGATAAACTTTTTCCCTAATATAGAATTAAATGAATATCTAGGATTAGAGCAAAGAGTAAAAGGAAAGATGACAACTCTAAACTTAGTATCAACTGGAGATGAAGATGTTCTTAGTCCAGAGTTAAATGACTTCAATTTTAGAAAAAGACAGTTGGAGAGATTAAAAGATGAGGTAATAGATATTGAAGATACAAATGAAAATATATCTCTTACCGATTTGAATATGAATGAGTATTTGTATGAATTATCTCAATATGTTAAAATGAATGATGTTGTAAAGAAAGTGCCAAGGGGTATTTATTCATTAACTGATGGAGATAAAAAAGGAGTTTTATTCTGCTTTAAGCATAGAAATTTAGAGGAAAAACCTAAGTCAGATAGTTCTCTATACCCATACTACTTAATTTATGTAGATAATAATGGGGATATTCTTTATGGAAATAACCAAGCTAGAGAGGTTGTAAAACTTTTTAGAAAGCTATGCTATGGAAAGAAAGAGCCACTTTCTAATTTATTAAAAGACTTTTTTGAAAAGACAAAAAATGCTAAAGATATGAGTTTTTATTCAGAATTATTAAGTAAAGCTATTACATCAATAAAAGGACAAGAAGAGGAAAATGCTATACAGTCAGTATTTGACTTTGGAGGTTTTGATAATAGTTTTGCTGATGAAACAACAGAAGATTTTGAATTAGTGTCTTTCTTGGTGGTGGAGTAGTATGATAGAGATACCTAAAAAATATGAGATAGGGAAAAAAATACCAATAAAAGATTTTATTCCTCCTACTTTAAGTCCAGATACAAGAAAAAAAGTTAAAGAGATAGTGAGTAAAGTAGTATTAACTTATCAAATAAGTGGGGAAGAGATTCCAAGTGTAAGAAATGAAATGTATGAGTGTAGATTGATACAGTTTTATGATTTTGAAGTAAATGATATTAAGAAGGTTGGATATATATCAGAGATTTATCAAGGACTTATAAAATCTCCATGTATAATTAGAATTTTTGATAAGAGTAAAGAGGTTTATTCTTTTGGATTGAAAAGATTAAATCAAAATAATAGAAACGAGATTGTATTAGAGGAAAGTTTTATAAGTGATAGTTATAGTAAAGTATTACCAAGCTTGGAGAAAAAAAGTTTGGAAAAAATAATATCCTTTAACAATGTAATTAACAAGACTAACAAGGTAAATTTCTATTTGGAGATATATACAAAAGCTTTTATACTGAAAAATCAAAAGTTATATATGAAATCTAAAGAGTTATTAGAAAAACCTGTATGGTATGATGAAAAAAATATGAAAGAAACTTATGAGCTTTTTAGAGATATGGTTAAGTTAAGAGAGAAAATAGATAAGCTAACACTAGCTTCTGAAAAGGTTAAGTATAACCAAGAGTTAAAAGAGATAATGGAGAAATTAGAGAAGATATAAGGGGAGGAATACAAAATTGAAAAGAGATTTACATGAAGAATTTGATAATTTAATAGAAAAGTCTATAATTTCTGATTTATCAACAGAAGAAGAAAAAATAAAATTTATTGAAGAAATTTCAAGTTGGATATTAGATAATTTACCTGAGAGATTATTTAGATATAGAGCTGGAAGATATAGTATTGATGAAAATGGTGATTCAATAAATTACGATATTGATAGTATAGTAAAAGGAGAAATATGGGGAAGTATTCCTTCTGAATTTAATGATAAATTTGAAGGTGTTCCTTTTTTAGATATTAAAGAGTTAATGAGAGAAATTGATGATTTTAAATTAGATAATCCTATGGTACTTCTAATGATGGAGTTAATATTAAATAATAATTTACCTCTTGAATATAGGAAAATATTAGATTTAACTATTGTTGAAAATATGAAAAAAAATATCAAAGATTATCAAGAAAAAGGAATTAAAATAGATGAAAATGAATTTAAAAGATTTAAAAAGGAATTAAAAAATTTTATTTTAAATATTCTTAGTTTTTCTCAAGTAAATATTAAACAATTAAATCAATTTAGAAATATAGTTTGTTTTACAACAGATTATAAATCAACTTTAATGTGGGGACATTATGCAGATAGCCATAAAGGATTTGTACTAGAATATGATTTAAAAGATTATATAAAAAAGTGTTTAAATATAGAATGTACCTCAAAAAATAAATGTATAAATTTAGGATTAAAACCTTTAATAGCACCTATTATTTATGAAGAAAATAGAAAACAAGGTAATATTTATATATTTCAAGAAATATTAAATAAGTTAAATCAATCAATAAATTCAACTTCTTCATATATTACATTAGATTATTTATTTCTAACAAAATGTTTGTTAAGAAAAAGTAAGGAATGGGAGTATGAAGATGAGTGGAGATTATTTTCTTCAATTTATTCTAATAATGATATTGAAAAATATAAAGTAGTTTTACCTGATAAAAAATCATTAGATTATAATCTTATAAGACCAAAAGCAATTTATATGGGAATTGATATCCCACCAAAAAGAAAAAAAGATTTACAAATTTTATGTAAAGCTTTAGAAATACCATGTTATCAAATGGCAGTAGACCAATATAGTGATAAGTTTGAGATAGATACTGAAGAAGAGTTAAAGAAAAAATATGATAATATATTTAAGATAGAAAATTAAAAAATATAAGTGGAGGAAAGAGTTAATGAAAATAAAAAGTTTAAAACTTAAAAATTTTAGAAGTTATAAAGACGAAATAGAGGTAAAATTTGATGATTTAACAGTATTTGTAGGAAAAAATGATATAGGAAAATCAACCATTTTGGAAGCTTTAGATATCTTTTTTAATGATGGAAAAGGAGTTATAAAATTTGATAAAACTGATATAAATAGAGAAGCAATAGAAATAGGAGAAAAGGAAGCTATAATCTCTGTAATATTTTCTGATTTGCCAGAAAAAATAGTTATTGACTCTACAAATCAAACAAATTTAAAAGATGAATATTTATTAAATGCTCAAAATGAGCTAGAAATAATAAAAAAATATTCTACTGCTACTACTAATAATACTAAAGTATATATAAAGACACTCCATCCAACGAATCCTCAATGTTGTGATTTACTTTCTAAAAAAAATAATGAATTAAGAAAAATAATAAAGGATAATAGTATCGAGTGTACAGATAATACTAGAAATTCAATTATGCGTAAGGCAATTTGGAAATTCTATGAAGAAACTTTAGATTTACAATTAGTGGAATTTGAAGTAAGTAAACTAAAAGAAGAAGGAAAAAGTATATTAAGTAAAATAGAAAGTGAATTTCCATTATATACTCTTTTCCAAGCAGATAGAAAAAATTGTGATGAAGATAGTGAAGTTCAAGACCCTTTAAAAGAAGCGGTTAAAGAAATATTAAAGAATGAAGAGTTACAAAAAGAATTAGAAGGAATAGCAGATAAAGTTAGAGAAAAATTGATAGATGTTTCAGAAAGAACACTAGAAAAATTAAAAGAAATGAGTCCAGAGATAGCTAGTACTTTACAACCAATAATTCCTGACACAAACTCTTTAAAATGGACTGATGTTTTTAAAAAGGTATCTATTTGTGGAGATGAAAATATTCCTATTAATAAAAGAGGAAGTGGAGTAAAAAGATTAATTCTTTTAAATTTCTTTAGAGCAGAAGCAGAAAGAAGATTACAAGAAAAAAATATTCCTAAAATTATATATGCTATTGAAGAACCAGAAACTTCTCAGCATACAGAAAATCAGAAAAAATTGATAGATGCTTTTATAAAATTATCTGAAAATCAAAATACACAAGTAATTTTAACTACACATAGTCCAAATATTGTGAAAAAATTAGATTTTTCAAATTTAAGATTAATAAAAGTCGAAGAAAAAAATAAAAGTGTTTGTGAAGTTATAAAAGAGCAACTTCCTTATCCATCATTAAATGAGGTAAATTTTTCAGCCTTTTCTGAAGTAACAGAAGAATATCATAATGAATTATATGGTTATATAGAAGAAAATAGTTGGTTAAATGAATATAAGTTAGGAAAAACAACAAGAGAATATATTAGGGAAATGAAAAAAGGAAATAAAATTGAACTTAAAACTGAACATAAAATACTTACAGAGTATATTAGACATCAAATACATCATCCAGAAAATAAGAATAATATTTTATATACAACAGAAGAATTACAAGAATCAATTTCATTAATGAGAGAATTTATTGAACAAAAAAACTCATAAATAGAAAAAAGGAGAATAAATAAATGGAATTAGATAACAAAATATCAGAGCAAATAAATGATATAAAAAAAGAAAATCTTGAAAAATTAGCACAACTATTTCCAGCAATTATAAAAGATGGACAAGTAGATTTTAAAGCTTTAAAAGAAGAATTAGGAGAATTTGAAGAAGTAAAAGAGGAAAGATATGAATTTACTTGGGCTGGGAAACAAAATGCTAAAAAGAAAGTTCAAGAAGATGTAGGAGCAAGAACTTTAAAATATATAGAAGAAGATAGTAAAAATCCAGATATAACAGAAAATCTTTATATAGAGGGAGATAATCTTGAGGTATTAAAATTGTTGCGTCAAAATTATTATGGAAGTATAAAAATGATTTATATAGACCCACCATATAATACTGATGGAGATTTTATTTATAATGATTCATTTAAGATGACAAAAGAAGAAAATGACTTAAGTTTAGGGTATATAGATGAAGATAATCAAAAATTACAAAAAAACAAAAAAGATGGAAATAGATATCATGCTAATTGGTTAAATATGATGTATCCAAGATTAAAAGTTGCAAGGGATTTATTAAGTGATGATGGCGTTATTTTTATATCAATAGATGATAACGAACAAGAAAATTTAAAAAAATTGTGTGATGAAATTTTTGGAATAGAAAACTATTTATCTACATTTCAAATTCAAGTAAGATATCTGGAAAAAAGTTTAGCAGAAGATAAAGTTTTTAAACCTGTAATAGAGTATATTTATTTATATTCTAAAAATAAAAAATTATATATTCCTAATAGACCAGAAGAAGAATACACAGATGAAAAATTTATATATGAAATAAAAGAGCTGACAAAAGGAGAAGACTTTTATATTAATGGTCAACTTGTAACACTATTTAAAAAAGGAGAATGGAGCTTAATAAAGCATGAAAATAGTTCATTAAACTATTTGAAAGAAACTTGGATTTCAGGTTCTATTTACACTAAAATGAGTTATGGTAAAGTTTTTCAAGAAGTAGTAGAACCAAGAATGCAAAAAGATGGATTATATTGCTTATATAAAGTTCATGGTAGAGGAGAAGATGGATTAGGTTATAGATATTACACTGGACCTCAAAAACAGGATGCTCAAAGAGGGAAAATGTATTCAGGAGTTCCTATAAGTAGACTTGAAGAAATATCTCAAGGAAAGTCCATTAGATATTTACCAATTAGTACTTTCTATGATTATTCAGCAGATTTTGGAAATATATCACATGAAGGTGGAATAAAATTTAATAGCGGGAAAAAACCAGTTAAATTATTAAAACAATTAATGAATCTAGTAACCAAAGAAAAGGATTATTTGGTTTTAGATTTTTTTTCTGGTTCTGCAAGTACAGCTCATGCAGTTATGCAATTTAATGCAGAAGATGGAGGAACTAGAAAAGCTATAATGGTTCAATTAAATGAATTAACTTATGATGGAAAAAAAGAAAAGTATATAGATAGTAATGGAGAAGAGAAAGAAAGATATGTTATAGATAAAATAACAGGATATCCAATAATAGAAAAAGATAGTATAACTAGAAAAAATGGTTTTTATACTATTTGTGAAATAGGAAAAGAAAGAATAAGAAGAGCTGGAGAATTAATTAAAAAAGAGATTGAAGAAAGTAACAAGCAATTACAATTAGGAGAAGAGCCTAAGAAAGTTCCAGATATTGGATTTAAAGTATTTAGAACAGCAGATACAAATATAAATTGGAAAAAAATAAAAGAAGTATCAAAAGATAATGTTATGAAATTTGATGACCCTGATATGTTAGACTTTACTCTTGGATTTAATGATAAAGATGTTGTTTATGAAGTTCTTTTACGTCAAAGAGATTTACCATTATCAGAAAAATTAGTAACACTTACAGATATAGGAAGTAGAACTTATTTATATGCAGATTCTTATTTAGTTTGTTTAGAAACAAAGGTTACAGAAGAGTTAATAGAAAATTTGGCAGAATTAAATCCATTACCTATAAAATTTATATTTAGAGATTCAGCTTTTGGAAGTAAGATAGGATTAAAAGAGGAAACTTTCAGAAAATTAAAAACATTAGTAGAGAAAAATTCAGGACTTACTAAAAAGGCATATACAGTAGAATTTATATAGGAGGTATGCTTTTATGTTAGAGGTTCAAGAAAAAATAATTTTTCAAGAGATAAAAGAGATATTACAAGAAGCTAAAAATAAAGTGTATAAAGTAGCTAATAATGCTATGGTAGAAGCTTATTGGAATATTGGGAGAGTAATAGTAGAAAAACAAGGTGGAAAAGATAAGGCTGAATATGGTACAGCCTTATTGAAAAACCTTTCAAAAGAGATGACTAAAGAGTTTGGAAAGGGATTTACTCTTACAAATTTAAAGTATATGAGGCAATTTTATTTAACCTTTTCAAAAAGTCACGCATTGAGTGACCAATTAAGTTGGACACATTATAGACTACTTATGAGAGTAGAAAATGAAAATGCTAGAAACTTTTATTTAGAAGAGAGTATAAAAGAAAATTGGAGTACAAGACAATTAGAAAGACAGATAACAACTCTTTTTTATGAAAGAATTTTATCTAGTAAAAATAAAAATAAGGTGGCTCAAGAGATATATAAGTTAGAGCCACAGAGAAAGCAACCAGAGGATATAATAAAAGACCCCTATGTTTTGGAGTTTTTAGGTTTACCAGAGAATATGGATTTCTTAGAGAAAAATTTAGAACAGGCTCTAATAGACCATTTACAAAAATTTTTATTAGAATTAGGTAGAGGATTTTCATTTGTTGCAAGACAAAAAAGAATTACTTTTGATGGCAGACACTTTTATATTGATTTAGTTTTTTACAACTATATATTAAAATGTTTTGTTCTAATAGATTTAAAAGTTGGGGATTTGACACACCAAGATTTAGGACAAATGCAGATGTATGTTCATTATTTTGAAGATGAAATGATGACAGAGGGAGATAATCCACCTATTGGTATAGTTCTTTGTGCAGATAAAAGTGAATCAGTTGTAAAATATACTTTACCAAAGGGAGAAAAACAGATTTTTGCGTCAAAATATATGGTATATTTACCAACAGAAGAGGAATTACTTTCAGAAGTAAAAAAAGAGTATGATATTTTGAAGCAAGAAAAGGAGTTAGAAGATGGGAAATAAAATTGTATTCCAATTTGAAGAGTTATCCTATCAAGAAAAGGCTATTAATTCAGTAGTAGAGCTTTTTAGAGGATTACCTAAAGAGGGAAGTGAGATATATTCAGGAACTATAAAAAAGACTAGACTAGATGAGAAAGACCCAGTAAGAAATAAAAGTATCATTACTGGAAATAGATTATTAGAGAATTTAAGAAAAGTCCAATTAGAAAATGAGCTTTTCTCTGATAACAAAGTAGAAAATAATAACTTTACAATAGAGATGGAAACAGGAACAGGGAAAACTTATGTTTATTTAAGAACAGCTATAAGATTATTTAAAGAGTATGGATTTAAAAAATTTATAATAGTTGTTCCAACAGTTGCTATTCGTAAGGGAGTAGAAAAATCTATTGAACAATTAAGAGAACATTTTAAAAGATTAGAGGGCATAGATATAGGAAAGCATAGTTTTATCTATGATAGTGATAATCTTGGAAAAGTAAGCACAAGTTTTGTAGAAAGTAATGATTTAAGTATTTGTGTAATGAATATTCAATCGTTTAATAAAAATAAAGTAAATAAAATTCGTAAAGATGATGAATATGGTAAAATTCTATGGAATGATATAAAGTTTTTAAGACCTATCATAATAATAGATGAACCTCAAAAAATAGAGGGGCAAAAAGGAAAGAAATCGAAATCGTTAGAAGCTTTAGATGAGTTAGAGCCATTATTTACTTTAAGATATTCAGCAACACATAAAAATCTATATAATCAAATATATAAGTTAGATTCATACCAAGCATATCAACAAAATTTAGTAAAGAAAATAAAGGTAAAAACTATAAATAGTAATGTGCCAAAAGATTATAAATATATTAGGTATATAAAATTTACATCTGACTTAAAAGCTAGAGTAGAGATATTTTATCAAGAACAAGGTGGAATTATAAAATTCAAAAGTTTTGATGTATTAGGAAATACTTCTTTAGAAGAGTTATCAGGAGGATTAAAACAATATTCAGGAATGTATATTGCAGAAAATCCACATAAGGAAAAACCACTAAAAATAGTTGATACAAATGGAGAATTATTATATTTAAAAGTAGGAGAGAGTAATAATAAAGTAGATAACAAAGAAGCTATTAGAATACAGATACGTTTAGCTATTCAAAATCATTTTGAAAAACAATTAAGTATTTTAAAGAAGAAAAAATTCATAAAAATATTAACACTATTTTTCATAGATGAAGTTGCTAAAGTTAGAGATGAGAAAGCAGAAGATGGACGTGGAGAATATCTTAGAATATTTGATGATGAATACAAGAAATTAATTGAAATATATAAAGATAAAATTGAAAAAGAAAGGGAGTTTTTCCCTAATTATGAAGAGGTATTACAAGTTCGTGAGGGATATTTTGCTAGAGATAAGAAAAATAATATAGTTGAAATAGAAGATTGGGATTCTTCAAAAGATGATGATATAAAAGGAAAATCTAAATCACAAGAGGACATAGATAGAGGAATTAGTTTAATTTTGGAAAAGAAAGACGAACTAATCTCTTTTAGAGAACCATTATCTTTTATTTTCTCACATTCAGCTCTTCGTGAAGGTTGGGATAATCCTAACGTATTTACACTATGTACTTTAAAACAAGGAAGTAGCAATATAGCTAAGAAGCAAGAGATTGGAAGAGGACTTAGATTACCAGTTGATATAAATGGAAATCGTTGTTTGGATACAGAGATAAATGAATTAACAATTATAGCTAATGATAGTTATGAAAATTTTTCAAGTTCTTTACAAAATGATTTTAATGAAGATAGAGATGTAAATGAAGTTACAGCAGATGTTTTGATAAAAACTTTAAGAAAAGCTGGGGTTTCTAAATCACAAATAACTCCAAAATTAGTAGATAAATTAAAAGAGGAACTTATCTCAAATAAGATAATAGTTGAAAAAAATATTTTAAATAAGAATATTGATGAGATGAGAGAAGCTTTAGAAAATATAAAGTTTACTGACGAAGTCCTTCAAGAATATGTAGAAGAAATAAGGGAAGAATTTATTAAGGCAATGAGTGATAGAGGAACAAGTCGTGTAGAGATAAAAAATGGAGATAATCCAGATTATGTAAATGATTATACTTCTTTAGTTGATGAAGAGGTTTTTGAAGAAATATTTGAAGGACTTGCAAATAAATTAACTAAGAAAACATTCTATAAGTGCCAAATAGATGATGAAAAATATATTGAAGAAAGTATAGATCTGATAAATGAGGAATTAAGAAATTATACTAAGGCGACTACTGTTAGAATAACAGAAGCTAGTGGTGGATATGAAGATACAGAAGAGTTCATTTTAAAGAAGGAAGTAGATTCTGATAAGGATATAGAAATAACTGAAATAGTAGTAGAAAAAAGTGATTTTGAGATAGTACAATATATTATGTATCATACAATGCTACCTCGTTTAGCTATTTTTAGAATACTTTCTGGAATAGAAAAAAGATTTGCACTAAATAGTCAAGATGTATTAGAAACTGTATCTCAACTTCTTCTAACTAAACTGAATGAAACTAAAGCTAAAAATATTATATCTTATGAAGTTGTAGATGATTATGAGATAGATAGAGATAGAATCTTTGCTATGGACAATATATCTGAAGAGGATTTTGATAAAGAATGGAAAGTTTTTGAGGCTAGAGCTGAAAAAACAAATTCTATGAACAGATATTATAAATTAGATAGTAAAGGGGAAAAAGAGTTTGCAAAACAGCTAGAACAAAATGAAAATATTTTACTTTTTACTAAATTAAAAAAGGGTGGATTTGTAATAGACACTCCATATGGAAATTATTCTCCAGACTGGGCTATTGTATATAGAAATCCTGATGAAGATAGTGATAAGAAGATTGGAGTATATTTTATAGCTGAAAGTAAAATTGATAAAGAGTGGAATGATTTAACTGGAGAGGAACAAGATAAAATAAACTGTGGAAAACTTCACTTTAAAGCAGTATCAGAATTAGTGAGATTTGATTGGATTAAAAATTACCAAGATTTCAAAAAGAAATTTGGTGTAAAAGACAGTATATAATAAAAGTAGGGCTATTTCAAATTGAGGTAGCCTTTTGATAAAAATAAAAGCTAAGAAATTGTAAGGAAGAAATAGAATAAAGTTATAAATTATATAAAAAAATATTAGTAGATATAAAGATTGAAGTGATTAGTTAGTTTAAAATAAATATTGGAATAATAGTGAAAAATTAAAAATAGTTATTATTAAACAATTAAATAGTATTTAACTAATTTTTATAGAAATATTGGGGGGATAAAAAATGAAAGAGATAAAAATAACAGATATAGAGGGGATAAGAGTAGGAAACGCTCAAGACACAGAGGCTGGGACAGGTTGTACAGTTATTATTTGTGAAAAAGGTGGTTGTGCTGGTGTAGATGTAAGAGGAGGAGGACCTGCCTCTCATGAAACAGAACTTTTAAATCCAATTAATACAGTGGATAGAGTACATGGAATAGTTCTTTCTGGTGGAAGTGCCTTTGGATTAGAAGCTACTAGTGGAGTTATGCAATATTTAGAAGAGAGAGGAATTGGATTTGATGTAGGGATAGGAGTAGTCCCAATAGTTTGTGGAGCTTCTCTCTTCGATTTAACAGTAGGAAGTTCAAAAGTTAGACCAGATAAGGCTATGGGGTATCAAGCTTGTTGTAATTCAGAGAAAAATTGTATTCAAGAGGGAAACTGTGGAGCTGGTACAGGAGCTAGTGTAGGGAAGTATAGAGGAATGGATAGAGCTATGAAATCTGGGCTAGGAATCTATTGTGTAGAATTAGAAAATCTAAAAGTGGGAGCAATAGTTGGAGTCAATGCCATAGGAAATGTTATAGATAGTGAGACAAATAAATTTTTAGCTGGACTTTTAAATGAAGAAAAAACAGAGATTATAAGTACTAGAGAAGAGATGTGGAAAGATTTAGATATAAATTACAGTGTATTAAAAAGTACTAATACTACAATAGGTTGTATCATAACTAATGCTAAACTTACTAAAGCTCAAGCTACAAAAATTGCTTCTATGACACATAATGGATATGCTAGAGCTATATCTCCAGTACATACATCATTAGATGGAGATACTATCTTTACACTAGGGACTGGAGAAGTAGAGGTAAATATTGATACTCTTGGAACTTTATCTGCTTATGTTATGGAAAAAGCTATACACAGAGCTGTTACACAAACTCAATCTGCCTATGGTTTAAAATCTTGTCAAGATTTAAAATAAAAATATTATTGATTAGAAATTTATAGAAATATTGGATAGGGAAGAAGAATTATTAAAGAATAGTACAGGAAATGAAGAGAAGTTTTTACAAATGATAAAAATTGTATAAGATTATAAGGAGTTTTAAAGGTAGCTATACTAAATAAACTCCTTATTTGTCAATTTTTTTATCAAGATAAACTCAATGTTTACAGCACTTAAATTTTTTTATTTTTCACAAATAATCGCTTAATTATGAAGATTATTGCCTTTTATTTTAAATTTTTACATAACAAAATTGAACGTCTTTTTTATTTTTAGGTATGAAGGCTTATTTCTCAAAAATTTTATGGATACTAACCTCCTATTTCTATCTGGTTCTTTGACCTAAATTCCTTCGTTCTGTATCTCCATAATTTGAGTGTCTTTTTGCTCCTTTGCTGAGTTCTTACTCTAATGGTATGAATATTAGACTTCTGCTCT
>OGER01000436.1_pt1 | contig 45394 bp, 38 predicted proteins | sample 1570691 | NCBI WGS metagenome assembly OGER01 (sample SAMEA2582143, study PRJEB24529) | metagenome | biome: Human gut stool | place: China | collected 2011
AATTTTAGGGAGACCCCGTTTTACCGTGTTGTCGGAAATTTTACAGATGCACATGTTCAGGGCGAGTGGAAAGCCGTCGAGGGATCAGGGTACTTTGCATCGCCGCTTTTGTATAAGGAAAACGGATTTCGGGAAAAAAAGGATGCACTGGCATTGATTGACCGCGTGCAGGGACATCCTGCGATTGTGGAATCCATCGAAAAAAATATTTCCAGAAAACGGGCACCGTTACTGTTTAATCTGGCAGAGCTGCAGGCAGAATGTGCAAAACGATTCAAGATCAGCCCGGATGAAACCTTACAGGTGGCGCAGGATCTGTATGAACGGAAACTGACAACGTATCCGCGTACCGATGCGCGTGTGCTCTCCACTCCGGTGGCAAAGGAAATCCATAAAAATATCAGCCGTCTGCGGGGATATGAGCCGACTTCGGATTTTGTGGAGCAGATTCTCGACAGAAAGCTGTATGGAAATATTGCAGGAACGCAGTATACCGATGATTCTAAAGTGACAGACCACTATGCGATCATTCCGACCGGTCAGCTCACGGAGCTTGGGAAACTGAATACTCTGCAGAAATCGGTATTTGATCTGATCGTGCGGAGATTTCTCAGTGTGTTTTATCCGGCGGCAGAATATCAGAATGTAAAAATGACGGCTGTTGTGGATGTTGGGGAAAAGAAGGAACGTTTTTATGCGTCCGCACGTGTGTTAAAGACACCCGGTTATTTGGAAATTGCGGGGGTTCCAAAGAAAGAGGAAGAAGATACGGATCCAAAGGAACTGCTACATCTGGCAGATCGGCTGAAAAAGGGCGATGAGATTTCTGTGGATGGATATGAGGTGAAAGAGGGAAAAACTTCACCACCGAAGAGGTACACCTCCGGTTCTATGGTGCTTGCCATGGAAAATGCAGGACAGCTGATTGAGGACGAGGAGCTTCGGGAACAGATTAAAGGTTCGGGAATCGGTACCTCGGCCACCCGTGCGGAAATTATCAAGAAACTGGTCCGCATCCATTATCTCAATCTGAATAAACGGACGCAGGTGCTCACACCGGAAAATCTCGGGGAGATGGTATTTGAGGTGGTGAGCATGACCGTCCCGGCACTTTTGAACCCGAAGATGACAGCTTCCTGGGAAAAGGGACTTGATGGAATTACACGGGGAACCGTGGATTTCTGGGATTACCGGACGAAACTGGAAGATTTCATCCGAACCGAAACGGAAAAGATGATCGGACAGGATCTGCGGGAACCGCTTGCGGAACGTATCAGTAATTTTGCCGGGAAACATGCAAGAGGTGCCGGTGCGAGAAGAAAGATCGGTGTCAGATGCCCGGCATGCGGTGGAGAACTTGTAACCACGCCATTTGGCTATGGATGTGCGAATTATAAGAATGATAAATCAGGATGTAATTTTAATATTGGCGAAATTGCAGGTGTTCAGCTGAGTGAGGAACAGGTAAAAGAACTTATCGAACAGGGGCATACCCAGACCATTCGCGGGTTTAAATCCAAGGCAGGCAAACGGTTCGATGCAAAACTTAAGGTAGATAAAGACGAAAACGGAAAAGTTAATATTGCATTTGATTTTTCAGACGTAGAGCCGGAAATTATTCCGGAGGTAAAGTGCCCGGTATGTGGCGGACAGATGAAAAAGACATCTTTCGGCTATGGATGTGTAAACTTTTCACCGGACGATGAGAACAGCTGCCGGTTTTCCATTGGAACGATCGCCGGAAAAACCCTGCCGGTTACTGCGGTAAAGCAGCTCCTGACGGATGGTCACACAGATACCCTGCGCGGTTTTAAATCGAAAACCGGTAAAAAATTTGACGCCTGCCTGAAACTGGAGAAATCCGAAGAGGGAAAGACGAATATTGTATTTGATTTTGACAGCGTGGAACAGAAAGTGATCCGCGATGTAAAGTGTCCGCTCTGTGGGGGTGAGATCATTGCAACCTCTTTTGGTTATGGATGTGCTAACTATAAGCCGGGCGATGAAAACAGCTGCAGGTTTTCCATTGGGAAGATGGCAGAGAAATCTTTTACGGAAGCACAGGTCCGGCAGCTTTTAAACGATGGCATTACGGAAACCATGCGTGGGTTTAAGTCAAAAACAGGGAAGAAATTTGATGCGCGCGTAGCTCTCGCAAAAGATGAAAACGGGAAAGTAACCGGGCTGAAATTTGATTTTGACAATGTAGAGCCAAAGAAAGTCAAAGATGTGAAGTGCCCGAAGTGTGGTGGGGATATTGTAGTGGCACCGTTTGGATTTATGTGTGCCAATCATAAAAAAGATGATAAGGAAAGCTGCAGCTTTATGATTGGAAGTATCGCAAGTGTCCGGCTGAAAGAAGCGCAGGTGAAAGAGCTTCTGACGAAAAAGAAGACAGAGGTAATTTCGGGATTTGTGGCAAAGACCGGTATGAAATTTGATGCGCCGCTGAAACTGACGGAAGAAGGGGAGATTGCATTTGATTTTCCAGAGAAACCGAAACCGGAAGAGACAACCGTGCCGTGCCCGAAATGCGGCAAAATGCTGATGAAGACGCAGTGGAGGTATGAATGTGCGTGCGGATTTAAAATCTGGCATACCGTTGCTAAGGTGGAACTTTCCGAAGAAGTGATGAAAGAACTGCTGACGACCGGAAAGACGAAGCAGAAGATTGCCGGATTTACCTCAAAGGCAGGCAATACATTTGACACCTGCCTGAAATATGAAAATGATCAGATTTCGTTTGATTTTGATAATCCGGGGGAGGCACCGCCGGAGGAAGCAGCAGCCGCAGAGGAAACAACGGCTTTGGAGAAAACGGAAGAGTCCGAAAGAAAAACGATCAGTAATCATGAAAATTAAAATGTAAGGAGATTAAAAAATGGAAAACGCAAAAATCAAAAACATGTATGATTTATCACAGTCTATCGCGGGAGAGTATCTTTCACAGTTTACATATCCGTGGGAAGCATTAAAAGGAATCAGCGATTTTATCAAAAAGCTCGGTCCGACACTCGATCCGGAAATTTATGAGAAACGTGGAGAAAATATCTGGGTGGCAAAGAGTGCAACCGTTGCGCCTACTGCATGCCTGAACGGACCGCTGATTATTGATGAAGATGCCGAGATCCGTCACTGTGCATTTATTCGCGGGAGTGCGATCATTGGAAAAGGATCGGTTGTCGGAAATTCCACGGAGATCAAAAATGATATCATTTTTAACACGGTACAGGTACCACATTACAATTACGTCGGGGATTCTATTCTCGGTTACAAGTCCCATATGGGAGCCGGTTCAATTACCTCCAATGTAAAATCGGATAAAACACTTGTGGTTGTAAAGGACAACAGAGATTCTGGAGAAGAAATTGAAACAGGACTTAAGAAATTTGGAGCTATGCTCGGAGATCACGTAGAGGTAGGATGCAACTCCGTTTTAAATCCGGGTACGGTTATCTGCCCGAATTGTAATGTCTATCCGCTTTCTTCTGTCCGCGGAGTGATTCCGGCAAACCATATCTACAAGGATGCAGACCATATTGTGGCAAAAAAAGAAAAATAGTAGTTGTATCTAAAAAAGTGCGAATTTGCACTAGACTTTAGGAAAAAAATATGCAAAAATATTAGCGGTATGTCGAATGATAACGAGTTTATCTACAATTAACATGCGAAAGGAGTCTTAAGATGATTTACACAAAGGAAGTTGAAAACATGTGTCCTGTAGCAAAGGGCGCAAAGCATGAGCCAGCTCCTATCCCGGAAGAGGGAAAGTGGGTTCATTCCAAGAAAATTGAGGACATTTCAGGATTTACACACGGTGTCGGCTGGTGTGCACCACAGCAGGGTGCCTGCAAGCTTTCTCTTAACGTAAAGAACGGTATCATTGAGGAAGCATTAGTTGAGACAATCGGTTGCTCTGGTATGACTCATTCAGCTGCTATGGCTGCAGAAGTTTTACAGGGTAAGACAATTCTGGAAGCTTTAAATACAGACTTAGTTTGTGATGCTATCAACACAGCTATGAGAGAGCTTTTCTTACAGATCGTATATGGACGTACACAGTCTGCATTCTCTGATGACGGACTTGCTGTAGGTGCTGGTCTGGAAGATTTAGGAAAGGGACTTCGTTCTCAGGTTGGTACTATGTATGCAACAAAGGAGAAGGGTGTTCGTTACCTTGAGATGGCTGAAGGATATGTTACAGGTATCGCTCTTGACGAGAATAACGAGGTAATCGGTTACCAGTTCGTTTCTCTTGGAAAGATGACTGACTTCATTAAGAAGGGTGATGATCCTAACACAGCTTGGGAGAAAGCTAAGGGTCAGTATGGCCGTGTGGACGATGCAGTTAAGATTATCGATCCACGTCAGGAATAATTGGAAAGGAGAACGATATAATGGCATCATTATTTGAAGGATATGAAAGAAGAATTGACCAGATTAACGCTGTTTTAAACAGCTATGGTATCAGCTCTATCGAAGAAGCTGAAAAGATTACAAAGGACGCTGGACTGAACGTTTACGATCAGGTTAAGAAGATTCAGCCAATTTGTTTCGAGAACGCTTGCTGGGCTTACACTGTAGGTGCTGCAATCGCAATCAAGAAGGGATGCAAGAGAGCTGCTGATGCTGCCGCAGCAATCGGTGAAGGACTTCAGGCATTCTGTATTCCTGGATCTGTTGCAGATCATCGTAAAGTAGGTTTAGGACATGGTAACCTTGGTAAGATGCTCCTTGAGGAGGAGACAGAGTGCTTCTGTTTCTTAGCTGGACATGAGTCATTTGCAGCTGCTGAGGGTGCAATCGGTATCGCTGAGAAGGCAAACAAGGTTCGTCAGAAACCTCTTCGTGTTATCTTAAACGGTCTTGGAAAAGACGCAGCACAGATCATTTCCCGTATCAACGGATTTACATTCGTAGAGACAAAGTATGATTACAAGGCTGCAAAGCTTAACATCGTATATGAGAAAGCATACTCTAACGGACTTCGCGCAACTGTAAAATGTTACGGTGCTGATGATGTTCAGGAAGGTGTTGCAATCATGCATCATGAGAACGTAGGTGTTTCCATCACTGGTAACTCTACAAACCCAACACGTTTCCAGCATCCGGTTGCAGGTACATACAAAAAAGAATGTATCGAGCAGGGTAAGAAATATTTCTCAGTTGCTTCCGGCGGTGGTACAGGACGTACACTTCACCCGGACAACATGGCAGCAGGTCCTGCTTCCTACGGTATGACAGATACCATGGGACGTATGCACTCTGATGCACAGTTCGCAGGTTCTTCTTCCGTACCGGCTCACGTTGAGATGATGGGTCTGATCGGAATGGGTAACAACCCTATGGTTGGTGCTACAGTTGCTGTTGCAGTTTCTGTAGAGGAAGCTCATAAGGCTGGTAAGTTCTAAGATAAATTTAAAGCATAGAAAGAAACGGGATTTTTGTATTTGCAAGAATCCCGTTTCTTTTTTTGTATAAATTTATTTGAAATTCGAAATCAGTACCTTTTGGAGGATATTGCAAAGTATGGAAAACAAATATATTAGCAGAAGAGTATTTTGAAAAGGGAATACAGGAAGAAAATATTTTTATTTTTCAAAAACAGGGTGATAATCGAACATATTTTCTGCTATAATAATATCTATACCAGAAAAACAGAAAGCGAGGCATCATCCGGTCATGAGTGATTCATCCCATATCTATATTGCAATCGATCTCAAATCTTTTTATGCATCAGTAGAATGTGTCGAACGGGAATGCGATCCGCTGACGACAAATCTTGTCGTCGCAGATGAGAGCAGAACAGAGAAAACAATCTGTCTTGCAGTATCACCGTCACTGAAAGCATATGGAATTCCGGGGCGTGCGAGGTTATTTGAGGTCGTGCAGAAAGTAAAGCAGATTAATAAAGAACGGAGAAGCAGGATCGCCGGAGGTGTGTTTACCGGAAAATCAGCAAATGCGGAAGAACTGAAAAAAGATCCGACACTGGAACTGACCTATATTGCAGCGCCGCCGCGCATGGCTCTTTATATGGAGAAAAGTAACCAAATCTATGACATCTATTTAAAATATGTGGCACCGGAAGATATGCATGTGTATTCGGTGGATGAAGTATTTATGGATGTAACACATTATCTGAAAACATATCAGATGAGTGCGAGAGAACTGGCAGAGAAAATGATCCGGGATGTTTTAAAAGAAACAGGGGTTACAGCAACCGCCGGCATCGGCACGAATCTGTACCTGTGTAAGGTTGCAATGGATATCGTTGCCAAACATGTAACGCCGGATGCAAACGGCGTGCGGATCGCAGAACTTGACGAAATGAGTTATCGCAGACTGCTGTGGGATCACAGACCACTGACGGATTTCTGGAGAGTCGGTGGTGGTTACCGGAAAAAACTAGAGGCGGCAGGACTGTATACGATGGGGGATATTGCACGCTGTTCCTTAGGCGGTGAACAGGATTTTTATAATGAAGATTTTCTTTATAAAATGTTTGGTATTAATGCAGAACTTTTGATTGACCACGCGTGGGGATATGAACCGACCACGATTGACCTGATCAAAGCGTACAAGCCGGAGACAAACAGCATCAGTTCCGGGCAGGTGCTGCAGTGTCCTTATGAGTTTGAAAAAGGAAAACTGATCGTCCGGGAAATGACAGATCTGCTTGTGCTGGATCTGGTGGAAAAGCACTTAGTCACAGATCAGATGGTGCTTACGATCGGCTATGATATTGATAACCTGACGGATCCAAAACGGAGAAATGCGTATCACGGGGAAGTGACCATTGACCGCTATGGAAGAAGGGTGCCAAAACACGCACACGGAACGATCAATCTGAAAAACCAGACATCCTCCACGAAACAGATCATGGATGCAGTGATGGAGTTGTATGACCGTATTGTAAATCCGAATCTTCTGATCCGCCGGATCTATGTGGTAGCCTGCAGGTTATCGGATGAATCATCGGCAAAACAGGAAGATACGTTTGAACAGCTTGATCTGTTTACGGATTATGCGGCATTAGAACAGAAAAAGCAGGCAGAAAAGGTAAAGAAGGAAAAAGAGAGAAAACTGCAGGAGGCAGTCCTCAGTGTGAAAAAGAAATATGGGAAAAATGCCATGCTAAAGGGGATGAATCTGCAGGAGGGGGCTACCAGTGTGGAGCGTAACCGGCAGATCGGAGGGCATAAAGCATGAAAGGGAAAAATATATTTCAGGAAAAAGAAACACATAAATATGATGATATCATCCATCTGCCACATCATGTCTCAACAAAACATCCGCAGATGGCGTTATCAGACAGGGCTGCACAGTTTTCGCCTTTCGCAGCACTTACAGGGCATGAGGACTCTATCCGTGAGACGGCAAGACGAACAGAAGCATTCTTAGAACTCGATGAGGACAAAAAAGAACAGCTTGATGAAAAAATGCATGTTTTACAGGAATATTTTTCGGAAAAGCCGGAGATTATGGTTACTTATTTTGTGCCGGATGAAAAGAAAGCCGGTGGGGCTTATGTTACGCATCGTGGCAGGATACGGAAAATAGATACTTATCTGCGCAGACTTTTATTTGAGGATGGAACGGAAGTTCACATGCAGTATATTTTTGAAATGGATGGCGAAATATTTGGGGATACAGAGTGAAAAGGACAGATGGGTAAATTTGACAATCAATATTTCGGATGGTATAATCTCCCCGATAATAGGGACTTTTGCTCTATGAAAGAATATGGATGAGTTAAGGAGCTTGTGAGGCATGAAAAATATATGGCGTATTTTTAGCGGAGATATGAAGAGACTGGTGCGGAATCCTTTTGCGCTGGTGATCGCGATCGGTCTTTGTATCATACCTTCGTTGTATGCGTGGTTTAATATATACTCAAACTGGGATCCGTACGCAAATACCAAAAATATCAAGATTGCAGTAGCCACAGAGGATACAGGTTACCAGATGGATGACGGAACTACTGTTAATATGGGCGATTCGGTCATTGAGAGTTTGAAGGAAAATGATAAGATCGGATGGGTGTTTACAGATACAAAAGATGCGGCTTTAGAGGGTGTATACAGCGGCGAATATTATGCAGCGGTCATCATCAGCTCTGACTTTACATACAGTATGTATAATGTATTTCGTGAAGATTTTAAGGGACCGACCATCTCTTATTATGAAAATGAAAAAAAGAATGCCGTGGCGACAAAGATTACGGATTCTGCGGTGTCCACCTTAAAACAGAGCATCAATGAGCAGTTCATAGAAGTACTTACAAGCAATATATTTGAGCAGACAAATCATATTTCCGAACAGATGGAAGAGAACGATAAGTTTGCTTATTTTCAGAATAAACTGGAAAATCTGAATGAAAATCTGATCGGTTACAGTAAAATGATCGATACGTTCATTGCCGGAAATGCGGAACTTTCCCAGGCGGTTGCAGAGGCGAAAGGCAGCATCCCGGGACTCAGTGACAAGGTATCCGACGGTGCAAAGAGTTTTGGTACGGCGAGAAGCAGCCTGGATGATACAAAGACATCCTTAAAATCATTCAGTGAAAATGTGAACCAGACCATGACAAGCATCAATGATTCTATGAATAAAATTCAGGGGAGTATCAATGCGACGAATCTTGCCGGGGATGCACAGCAGACGGCAGACAGTCTGAATCAGGCAGCACTGGATGCAGTGGAACTGCAGCGGGAACTGAACCGTTTGCAGGAACATTTAAAAAAAGTGGTCGTTGAAGATAGCGTGTCGGATGCAGACCGTACCGTCATTCAGAAAATCATTGAGACGATTGAATCGATCAATGGCGGGGCAACAGATATTGAAAAAGCGATCAGCAGCATTAATCAGATCGCAATGGGATTCTCCGGAGATTCCCAGACGGATACAATCAATACACAGGTATCGGGCAGTATGGTTGCGGATGCAATCAACAAATCGTTGTCGGATATGACGCAGGTTCTCACCACCTGTTCACAGGCAATCACAAATATGCAGGAAATGTATACGACAAGCCTGGTTCCACAGTTAGATAATGTGATCGACAGCATGAGTCAGATGTTGAACAATGTATCAGATATTCTGACAAGACTAGATGACACGTTAGGAGATATGAGTTCTGTATTTTCCGGCATTGAGACGACCGCTACAGGAGCAAATGACAGTTTAGAACAGATTCAGACGGTTATCGATGGTGTGAGTGAAAAATTAACGAAGCTGTTAGACCGGTTAAATTCGGTTGAGGATGATGAAAAAGTACAGGCATTTATGGAGTTCATGAAGGGCGATCCGGAAGGATATGGTGAGTTTTTCTCCCAGCCGGTGCTGGTTACGACAGAGGAGGTTTATCCGATTCCAAACTATGGCTCGGCAATGACTCCGTTTTACACGATTCTTGCGATCTGGGTTGGAGGAACGATTCTCGTCGCGCTGATCAAGGTGAAGGCAGAACCGAAAAATCTGAAAAATGTAAAATCCTATCAGCTCTTTTTTGGAAGATATCTGCTGTTTTTTGTGATGGGACAGTTACAGGCACTGATCATTGTATTAGGAGATATCTATATCCTGCATTGTCAGATTTTATATCCGGGGTGGTTCTGGCTGGTGGCATCGCTTGCCAGCGTTACATTTACACTATTGATCTATTCACTTGCCCTTTCATTCGGTGATGTGGGTAAGGCACTTGCGGTTGTGATCATGGTAATTCAGATTGCGGGATCCGGCGGAACGTTCCCAATTGAACTTTTACCGGCAGTTTACCGGAATATCTATATATTTTTCCCGTTCCCATATGCGATCAATGCCATGCGTGAGACGATCGGTGGTATGTATGGAAGCGATTATATGAAGAATCTGGCGGAACTGATGATCTTTGCGGTAGTTGGACTTCTGATCGGACTTGTAATCCGTATTCCGTTTGTGAAACTGAATCACTTTGTGGAAAAACGAATGGAAGATACAAAAATGATGTAGCGGAAGCAAAGCGTGAAAAGCAAGTCTTTTTTATAGATAGCAGAATTGGAGAGAGAAGAATGGAAGAAAAAAGCAGATACGAGGAAATGTATGGAAAACTCGTTGCATATGAACAGAATATCCATTTGCAGAATCAGAAACGGATCAAGATCGGACTCAAATGTATTGCGATCATTCCGCCTATATTTTTGATCCTGTTATTCTGGACAGACAGTAACAAGGTGGTTTTCCTGATTTTATGGATCGTATCATTATTTGCACTTGCAACTTATCTGATCCTTGTAGAGTATGTAGATTATAACCTGCAGGAGAAGCTAAACGAACTGCGGGATGAAGAGGATAAAGCTGTGGATGTTCTTATGGGAAAACAGCTTGACGAAGTAGAGGAAAATATTAAGAATGCCATTCAGAAATTAGATGAAAAGTTTAATTCCGAGGCAGAGATACCCAAAATAACAGAGAGTGATACAAAGGAGAAAACAGAATGAAAAATATATTTAAAATCTTTATCTCCGATGTGAAACGGATTTTCCAGAACGTGGTTGCGGTTGTGGTTATCATGGGACTTTGTGTGATTCCATGCCTCTATGCATGGTTTAATATATTTTCAAACTGGGATCCGTATGGTGAAAGTTCGACTTCAAACCTGAAGGTTGCAGTGGTATCAGAAGATGAAGGTGTAACGGTGGCGGGTATTTCTGTCAATATCGGTTCATCCGTTGTTGAAGCGTTACAGGAAAACAAGGTTATGGGATGGGTATTTACTGAGACATCCGACGAGGCGGTGGATGGTGTATACAGCGGTGAATATTATGCGGCTCTTGTGATTCCGGATGATTTTACGGAGGAGATGATCAGCTTCCTTGGTGGACAGATCGAACACCCGGATATTATTTATTATGAAAATGAAAAGAAAAATGCGATAGCGCCGAAGATTACCTCAAAAGCCAAAACGTCTGTTCAGGAACAGGTGAATGCAAGCTTCGTGAGCACACTTGCGGAGGCAATGATGCAGGTCGGGGATGCAGTTGCGGGAAACGATGTTGACGGAGGTTCACTTGCGGATACAATTACGCAGCGGTTAAACGATGTAAGCGGTGATCTGCAGAGCTACATCAACATCTTAAATTCATTTGCAAGTATTTTAAATTCTGCACAGAGTATCGTCGCAACAAGCCAGGTCATGCTTCCGGGACTTGATTCCATGGTTTCTACAGGTCAGGACACGGTAAACAGCATGGAAAGTCTGATACTTGCCGGAAATGCAACGACGGATACGGTTACCCAGATGGTTACATACAGTTTTGATCTGGTTGAGAACAGCCTGAATAATGTGTCCATGGTGATACAAAATGACATGGAAAAACTGGGAAAATACGAAGATGCGGCAGGAAACGGACTGAATGCGACAATATCCGTAGTGCCTTATCTGGAAAAAATGTTTAATGACTCGGTTTCAAGCTGGGAGGGGCCAGCAGATGACGAGACAAGAATGCAGATCCAGGGTGTGCGTGACCAGTTAAAGATGATTGAACTTGAACTGAACGGACTTGCAGAAAACGGAACTGCCACAGCGGAGGATATCAATACCTTAAAAGGACAGATTACAACCGAGATTGAAAATTGTAAGACGGCTCTGGATGCGCTGCAGCATACGTTTGAGTATACCGTAAAACCACAGCTTGATTCCACGATGAATGCAATGCAGAATTCCATGATCGCAACGACATCGATTTTAAACGGAATCAATGCGGATTTTGGCGATGTGGAAAAGGTGCTGTCAAAATACGAGGACACGCTCTCAAGGGGAAGTGCAGATTTATATGATTCTTTAGAAATGGCGCAGGAGTTATATAATAAACTGACGCAGATCATCGCGGATTTCACCACATTGAGACAGGATGAACAGTATCAACAGTTTATGGAGATATTAGAGACAGATCCACAGCAGCTGGGCAGTTTCATCTCTTCTCCGGTAAATCTTGACACTGTCGGAATTTATGAGATTGAAAATTATGGCTCTGCCATGGCTCCGTTTTATACGATTCTGGCATTGTGGGTAGGTGCGCTGATTCTGGTTGCGATTATTCATGTGAAAGTAGAACCGGAAGAGGGCATCACGGATATAAAACCATATCAGGCATATTTCGGGCGCTATATCCTGTTTTTCCTGATAGGGCAGACACAGACACTGATCACGGTGCTTGGAGATTTGTTTTATGTGCGGATACAGTGTCATAATCCATTCCTGTTCTGGCTTGCCGGAGCAGTCAGCAGTTTTGTATTTACGCTGTTTATTTACTCGCTTACCGTTGCATTTGGAAATGTCGGTGAGGCACTTGCAATCGTTGTTATGGTTATCCAGGTTGCCGGTGCGGGCGGAACATTCCCGATTGAGACATTACCGCAGGTATACCAGTCACTTTATAAATATCTGCCATTCCCGTATGGAATGAATGCCATGAGAGAGACAATCGGTGGAATTTATCAGATGAACTACTGGATCTATGTTGGAAAACTTGCAATTTATCTGGTCGTTTCGCTGGTCATTGGACTTCTTATTGCGATACCGTTCCGTAAACTGAACCATGTCATTGAAAAGAGCAAGGAAAACACGGAGATCATGATCTGATCCCACACGAAGGAGCTTAAAATGTTACTGATTCGAATGGTATTACTTTTGACAGGACTTCTTATGACAGTTGTGCCGGGGGCGTGCACGAGAAAAGACCAGAGAGGTGATCTGAATGCAGAAAAAAGGATACGGCAGATTGGCATCTGGCTTGTGGCAGCAGCAGTCATATGGATTATTACCGCAAAATTTTTCTGAAAATCGACTATGATTTCGGGCAGATGAAAAATTGTTTATTGACAAAATATTTCGATGTGATATCATAGCTTTAGTGTGATGTGTGATTAAAGTATTAAACTATTGGAGATGCAGAATGAGAAAACAGGTATTATCTCTATTAGTGGAGAATAACCCGGGCGTGACAAGTCATATTTCAGGACTTTTCAGCAGAAGAGGTTACAACATTGACAGTTTTTCTTCCGGCGTGACCGCAGATCCGAGATATACAAGGATTACGATTGTCGCGACCGGCGATGAACAGATCTTAGAGCAGATTGAAAAACAGCTTGCGAAGCTGGAAGATGTTGTAGACATCAAAAAACTTGAAAATGGTTCATCCGTGACGAGAGAGCTGATCTTAGTAAAGATTCGTGCGAAAGATACAGAACGTCAGCCAATCTTAAATGTAACCGAGATCTTTCATGGAAAAGTTGTGGATGTAACCCACGATTCGATGGTGATCGAATTGACAGGCCATCAGGACAAGCTGGATGCATTTTTAGATCTTCTGTCCGGATATGAGATTTTAGAACTTGCGCGAACCGGACTGACCGGATTGTCGAGAGGCATTTCCGATGTCGTTATGTTAGACGAAGACGGCAAAAGAGTATCATTATAACAAAATAAGCAGATAAGAATATGCAAATACATATTTTTTATTAAGAAACCAAAACTGGAGGAAATTAATTATGGCAGCAAAAATATTTTATCAGGAAGACTGTAACCTTTCACTGTTAGACGGAAAGACGATCGCAATCATCGGCTACGGCAGTCAGGGACATGCACATGCATTAAACTTAAAAGATTCAGGATGCCATGTTATCATTGGTCTTTATGAGGGAAGCAAATCCTGGGCAAAAGCTGAGAAACAGGGATTTGAAGTATATACAACAGCAGAGGCAGCAAAGAAAGCCGACATCATCATGATCTTAATCAACGATGAGAAACAGGCAGATATGTACAAAAAAGATATCGAGCCAAACCTTGAGGCAGGCAACATGTTAATGTTCGCACATGGTTTCAATATTCATTTCGGATGTATCGTACCTCCAAAGGATGTAGATGTTACCATGATCGCTCCAAAAGCTCCGGGACATACCGTACGTTCTGAGTATCAGGTTGGAAAAGGAACACCTTGTCTGATCGCTGTTGAGCAGGATGCAACAGGAAAAGCGCAGGATCTTGCATTAGCATATGCACTTGGTATCGGCGGAGCAAGAGCTGGTGTTCTTGAGACAACATTCCGTACCGAGACAGAGACAGACCTTTTCGGAGAGCAGGCAGTTCTCTGCGGTGGTGTTTGTGCATTAATGCAGGCTGGTTTTGAGACATTATGCGAAGCTGGTTATGACCCAAGAAATGCATACTTCGAGTGTATCCATGAGATGAAACTGATTGTAGACTTAATCTACCAGTCAGGTTTCGAGGGAATGAGATATTCTATCTCCAACACAGCAGAGTATGGTGATTACATCACAGGACCGAAGATCATCACAGAGGATACAAAGAAAGCGATGAAACAGATCCTTTCCGATATCCAGGATGGTACATTTGCAAAAGATTTCTTACTTGATATGTCTCCTGCAGGACGTCAGGTTCACTTCAAGGCTATGAGAAAGAAAGCTGCAGAGCATCCATCAGAGCAGGTTGGTAAAGAGATCCGTAAACTGTACAGCTGGAACAACGAAGAGGACAAACTGATCAACAACTAATTTTTAGCTGAGTAATGAGACAATGGATATTATACTTTAGAGTATAGATTTATTGTTGGAAAGATAAAAGAAAGAATCATCATGTGGTACATTTCATATGATGGTTCTTTTTTTACCTTAAGAACTTGTGAACCGGTATCAGAAAAACTTTTATGACAGTTGGAGGAAACGTTTCCGGCAGGGCGGTTGGTACTTGACAAAACCATGGTATATGATAAAATAAATCATGTTGTGAATAAAATACATCAGACTTTGATAAGGAATAGTAAGAATTTTTTATTTTTCAGAGAGCTGCCGGATGCTGCGAGACAGTAAAGAAAAATTCCCAACTCGCCTTTGAGTCCTTTTGCCCAAGCTATCAGTTAGGTTTATAGTGTGTAAGCAAAAGCGTGTTGTCCGCGTTAAGGATCATAAGAGCGTATTGTCTTGTTTTCATGTTAAAATTGATCTGACAGATGAGCAGATGGATTTTAAATATTGACAGATGGGAAATGAAATCAAAAGAATACGAATTAGAGTGGTACCACGGAGTAAGATAGACTTCGTCTCTAAGAGGATGTGCAATTTTAAAAGCATATCTTCGGAGACGGAGTTTTTTTCGCAAAAACAAGGAGGAAAATCCTCTCCTCGCCATAGGGCTCGGATTTTGCTCCGCAAAACAAGGAGGGAAATCCTCTGCTCCTGCAAGGGCAGTCGCATTTTTCTTCGAAAAACAAGGAGGAAAATCCTCTCCTCGTCAAAGGACTCGGATTTTGCTCCGCAAAACAAGGAGGATTATATGTCAGAACTTTACAATCACAAAGTCGTTGAGAAAAAATGGCAGAAAGTCTGGGATGACAATAAGGCTTTTGCTGCGACAGACGACTACAGCAAACCAAAATATTATGCACTGGTAGAATTCCCATATCCGTCAGGACAGGGACTTCATGTAGGTCATCCGAGACCTTATACAGCACTTGATATCGTAGCAAGAAAGCGCAGAATGCAGGGCTATAACGTACTGTATCCGATGGGATGGGATGCATTCGGACTTCCGACTGAGAACTATGCGATCAAAAATAAGATCCATCCGAAGATTGTAACCGAGAATAACGTAAAGCGTTTCAAAGAGCAGCTTCATTCTTTGGGCTATTCTTTCGACTGGGACAGAGAGATCAACACTACAGATCCGAGTTATTACAAATGGACACAGTGGATTTTCTTAAAACTGTTTAAAGCAGGACTTGCTTACAAAAAAGAGATGCCGATCAACTGGTGTACTTCCTGTAAAGTAGGCCTGGCAAACGAGGAAGTTGTAAACGGTGTCTGCGAGCGCTGTGGTGCTCCGGTTGTCCGCAAGGTAAAGAGCGAGTGGATGTTAAAGATCACCGATTATGCTGAGAAGCTGTTAGAGGGATTAAATGATGTAGATTATATCGAGCGTGTCAAGGTTTCCCAGAAAAACTGGATCGGTAAATCACAGGGTGCAGAGGTAGATTTTGCGATCGCCGGAAAAGAGGACAAACTCCGTGTTTATACGACACGTTGTGATACATTATTTGGTGCTACTTACATGGTTGTATCTCCGGAGCATCCGATCATTGATAAATATAAAGACGAGTTAAAGAACTGGGATGCGATTGCTGCATACCGTGAGGAAGCTGCAAAGAAATCCGATTTTGAACGTTCAGAACTTGCAAAAGATAAGACGGGTGTGGAGATTGACGGTCTTATGGCAGTCAATCCGGTAACCAGAAAAGAAATCCCGATCTGGATTTCCGATTATGTATTAATGTCTTACGGAACAGGCGCGATCATGGCAGTACCGGCACATGATGAGAGGGACTGGGAATTTGCCAAAAAGTTCAATATTCCAATGGTACAGGTTGTTGCAAAAAATGGTGAGGAAGTTGACATCAACGAAGCGGCATTTACAGATGTTGCAACCGGTGTTCTGATCAATTCTGAGTTCTTAAACGGACTGGAAGTAAAAGATGCAAAGGCAAAAATGATTGCATTTTTAGAGGAAAAAGGCATTGGTACAGCAAAGACTAACTATAAATTAAGAGACTGGGTATTCTCCCGTCAGCGTTACTGGGGTGAGCCGATCCCGATCGTTCACTGCGATAAATGCGGCTATGTGCCGATTGATGAGAGCGAGCTGCCACTGATGCTTCCTGAGGTAGAGAGCTACATGCCGACTGACAATGGAGAGTCACCGCTTGCTGCCATGACAGACTGGGTAAATACGACCTGTCCTTGTTGTGGAGGTCCTGCAAAGAGAGAGACAGATACAATGCCGCAGTGGGCTGGATCTTCCTGGTATTTCTTAAGATATACCGATCCGCACAATGATGAGGCACTTGCAAGTCCGGAGGCATTAAAATACTGGATGCCGGTAGACTGGTACAACGGCGGTATGGAGCATACAACACTCCATCTGTTATATTCCAGATTCTGGCATAAATTCCTCTATGACGAGAAAGTAGTTCCATGTCCGGAGCCTTACCAGAAACGTACTTCCCACGGAATGATCCTTGGTGAGAACGGAGAGAAGATGTCAAAATCCAGAGGAAATGTCGTAAATCCGGATGATATCGTAAGAGAGTACGGTGCAGATACCTTAAGAACTTATGAGATGTTCATTGGAGCATTTGATTTAAGTGCATCCTGGTCTGAGGATGGCGTCAAGGGCTGCCGTCGTTTCTTAGAGCGTGTATGGAAATTACAGGATATCATGACAGATGAAACAGGATATTCCAAAGAGCTTGAGACCAAGATGCACCAGACGATCAAAAAAGTCAGCAGCGATTATGAGAACCTGAAATACAATACCGCAATCGCAGCGATGATGGCTCTGATCAATGAGTTCTATAAGAAAAATGCTGTGACAAAGGGTGAGTATGAGACACTCTTAATTCTCTTAAACCCGGTTGCTCCGCACATTACAGAGGAACTCTGGCAGATCATTGGCGGAACAGGTTATGTATACCAGCAGAAATGGCCGGAATTTGACGAGGCAAAAACAGTTGAAAATACGGTTGAGATCGCAGTACAGATCAATGGAAAAACGAAAGGAACATTGGCAATCGGCAGAAATGACGCAAAAGATGATGTTATTGCAAAAGCAAAAGAATCAATTGCAGATAAGCTGACTGGAAACATTGTAAAAGAGATTTACGTTCCGGGAAGAATTGTCAATATTGTAATGAAATAAGATGAAAAAAGGAACAAACTTATTAGAGGGTTCCATCTGGAAGGGGATTGTGTCATTTGCAATCCCCCTCTTTTTAGGAAACCTGTTTCAGCAGTTATACAATACCGCCGATTCCCTGATCGTCGGTAATTTTCTTGGCAGTGATGCACTTGCAGCCGTCAGTTCTTCCGGCAGTCTGATCTTTCTGATGGTCGGATTTTTCAACGGAATCGCAGTCGGTGCCGGAGTCGTTATCTCAAAATATTTCGGCGCGGCGGATTATGACGGTTTGAAAAAAGCAGTACATACCAATATTGCATTTGGTCTGGTGTCCGGCTGTATCCTGACAGCGGTCGGAATGATATTGGCACCCCAGATTCTTGTATTGATGGGAACGCCGGAGTCGGTGCTGCCAAACTCCATTGTATATTTCAGGGTATATTTTGCGGGATCGGTCGCATTTGTCATGTATAATATCGTGATGGGAATCTTGCAGGCGGTCGGGGACAGCAGACATCCGCTTTATTATCTGATTTTCTCATCGATTGTAAATATTGTACTGGATTTATTGTTTGTAGGTTTACTGGGATTTGGCGTTGGTGCGGCGGCACTTGCGACGATCATCTCGCAGTTTTCCAGCGCATTTTTATGTATGCTCCGTCTGATGCGCACCAAAGATGTCTATCAGGTACAGATCTCACAGATCCGTTTTCATAAGGGAATGTTGGGACAGATCATCGGAATCGGACTGCCGTCCGGTATGCAGAACTCCATCATTTCATTTGCCAATATCATCGTGCAGACGAATATCAACAAATTTGGTGTGATGGCAGTTGCGGGATGTGGTGTTTATTCGAAAATAGAAGGATTTGCATTTTTGCCGATCACCTGTTTTGCAATGTCTCTCACAACGTTCATCGGGCAGAATCTCGGAGCAAAACAGTATGACAGGGCCAAAAAAGGTGCGTATTTTGGCATTACCTGTTCGACACTGCTTGCAGAAGTTGTCGGTGTGATCGTATTTTTTACAATTCCGCAGCTTGCAGCGGCATTTAACAATGAAGCTCAGGTTGTTGAATTTGCAACCAGACAGGCTCACATAGAAGCATTTTTCTATTGCTTCCTGGCATTTTCGCACTGTATCGCCGGTATCATGCGCGGTGCGGGAAAATCTACCGTGCCAATGTTTGTCATGCTTGCATCCTGGTGCATCATAAGAATTACATACATCACGGTTACCGTGCATTTTATCCCGAAGATCCAGGTCATCTTCTGGGCGTACCCACTGACCTGGTCGATCAGTTCAGTCATCTTTTTAATTTACTTCTTAAAAGCCAACTGGCTGTATAGTTTTGAGAAAAAGTAAAGTTTATTGAGCCAGTTGGCTTTGCGAATATGGCTATATAGTTTTGAAAAGAAATAAAGTTTATTGAGTCAATTCGCTTTGCCAACCTGGCTGTATAGTTCATGATAATAGAATGTTCGCGGAGCGTGCATTCTATTATATTGTATCTGTTAAAAGTTTTTATAAAACCGGATAAATTCCCCAAGTGTTTTGGAAGGTTTTGTCGTTGTTTTATAGGCAAAACCGACCTCACGCTTATGGATTGGGATGCCAAGCGGAATCTCCACTAAGGCGCCGGAGGCGAGATCCTCTTTTACAAAACTTTTGATGACGCAGGCAACGCCGACACCGATACGGGCAAAGTCGATCAGAAGATCCATGCTGGAGATGTCGATGGATTCCTTGACCTGAATCTGGTTGTCAGAAAGATAGTCGTCGATATATTGGCGTGTCATATTGTTTTTATCGAGCAGCATCAGTGTTGAGTTTGTAAGGATCTGATCCTTGTGGACGCCGCGCGCGCGCAAATTCCGCAGATAGTCTTTGGTGCAGACAAAGATATCTTCGATCTCTTCGAGAAAATCAAAATGGATATTTTTTAAATTATCCGGTTTTCCTACCAGACCGATATCGATCTTATTGTCCTCGAGCAGTTCAAGTGTCTCGTTGGTCGACTGGCAGGTGATGGAGATAGAGACATGCGGGTTCTGTCTTATAAATTCCTGCAAATAAGGAAGCAGCAGATATTTACAGAGGGTTGCGCTGACACCGATCTTTAAGTGTCCGACACCGAGCTCAATGGAACGTTTTAATTTTTCCTCACCGAGGGTTAAAGTCTCAAAGGCACTGCTCACATGGTCGTAGAGCAGTTTTCCCTCATCGGTTAAGACAACGCCGCGCGAACTTCGGGAAAACAGCTTGCAGCCGACACCTTCCTCTAATTTCTGGATGGATTTACTGATGGCAGGCTGGCTGATGTAGAGTTCTTTGGCAGCCTTTGAAATGTTGCCGGTATTTGCAACGGTATAAAAAATCCGGTAAGATGATAAATTCTGGTTCATGATAAAATTCCTTTCTGATACTGGATACATCGATAATTTTTCTTATTATACCATGAAGTTTAGTTATGGTAAATATATTTAATATGTATTTTTATTATAGTAACACCTGTGTTAGAATAACATACAGATAGGACAGCGAATGTTGTTCTACACACACATCACACAAAAAACGGGAACGGGCACACACCATTCCTGACACAGATTTTAATTTTTTAGGAGGATATACCCATGGGGATGACGATGACACAGAAAATCCTTGCAGCTCATGCAGGACTTCCATCAGTCAGTGCCGGACAGCTTATTGAGGCAGATTTGGATCTGGTTTTAGGCAACGACATTACTTCACCGGTAGCGATTCATGAAATGGATAAAATGAATGTGGACGGTGTCTTTGATAAGGATAAGATCGCACTTGTATTAGATCACTTCGTGCCGAATAAGGATATCAAATCTGCACAGCATTGTAAATGCGTCAGAGAGTTTGCATGCCGGCATGATATTACAAATTATTTTGATGTAGGAGAGATGGGAATAGAGCATGCACTGCTGCCGGAGAAAGGTCTTACCGTGGCAGGCGATGTCATTATCGGTGCGGATTCCCACACCTGTACCTACGGTGCGCTGGGTGCATTTTCCACCGGAGTCGGCAGTACGGATATGGCGGCTGGTATGGCAACCGGAAAAGCATGGTTTAAAGTCCCGGCAGCGATCAAATTTGTCCTGACCGGCAAACCGGCAAAATGGATCAGCGGAAAAGACATCATTTTACATATCATCGGAATGATTGGTGTGGACGGTGCGCTCTACAAATCAATGGAATTTGTTGGGGACGGCATTTCCTACCTTTCTATGGATGACCGTTTTACAATCGCAAACATGGCAATCGAAGCAGGCGGAAAAAATGGTATTTTCCCGGTAGATAATCTTGCAAAGGAATATATGGAAGCACATTCCAAACGTCCATATGTCGTCTATGAGGCAGATGAGGATGCAGAGTACGAGGAGACTTATACGATCGACCTTAGTACTTTAAAGCCAACCGTTGCATTCCCACACCTTCCGGAGAACACAAAGACGATCGACGAGGTCGGTGACATCAAGATCGACCAGGTAGTGATCGGCTCCTGTACAAATGGAAGAATGGATGACCTGCGTGTGGCAGCGTCTATTTTAAAAGGCAAAAAAGTAGCAAAAGGATTGCGTGTGATCGTGATCCCGGCAACACAGAAGATTTACCTTGATGCAATGGAAGAAGGACTGCTTAAGACCTTTATCGAGGCTGGTGCAGTCGTGAGCACACCGACCTGTGGACCTTGCCTTGGCGGTTATATGGGAATTCTTGCAGAGCATGAGCGCTGCGTTTCCACCACAAACCGTAACTTCGTAGGAAGAATGGGACATGTGGAGTCTGAGATTTATCTTGCCAGCCCGGCAGTAGCGGCAGCAAGTGCGATTACCGGAAAACTTTCCGGACCGGATGAAGTAGCATAGGTTTAAGAAAAAGGAGAGTAAACATGAAAGCAGCAAAAGGTCATGTATTCAAATACGGAGACAACGTAGATACCGATGTCATCATTCCGGCAAGATACTTAAATTCTTCTGATCCGAAGGAACTGGCATTGCATTGCATGGAAGATATCGATAAAGATTTCGTAAAGAATGTCAAAGCAGGAGATATCATGGTGGCAAATAAAAACTTTGGATGCGGTTCATCCAGAGAGCATGCACCGATCGCCATCAAGGCAGCCGGTGTGAGCTGTGTTATCGCAGAGACATTTGCACGCATTTTTTACCGCAATTCGGTCAACATTGGACTTCCGATCATCGAATGTCCGCAGGCGGCAAAAGAGATCGAGGCCGGGGACGAAGTAGAAGTCGACTTTGATACCGGAGTGATCACGGATGTGACAAAGGGTACCTCATATCAGGGACAGGCGTTCCCGCCGTTCATGCAGAAAATTATTGACTGTGAGGGACTTGTCAACTATATTAACCAGAAATAGAATGGAAATGAATGAATAAGAAAATCCGTCAAAGACTGGGACTGCATTTCTATGCAGTGGGTCTTTGGCGGATTTTTTTGTTTTGTCGTAATAAAGAAAATGTGTATCATTTTGTGCATGAAATGATAAATTAAGTCTATATGTTTCTATAAAATTTTCAAATATAATAGGAATCATCCTGCATGGGTTTCGAATCTGTTTGTTTCAGTTTACGGTATTGCAGGGGTGACATACCTGTATTCTTTCGGAAAATCTGCGAAAAATACGACTGTGATGAAAAACCTGTGCTGGATGCAACTTCTGCAATCGAGCGACTGGAGCTGAGCAATAGTTCTTTGCTTGCAGCGAGTCTGGTTTCCATCAGGTAATTGATGGGGGATGTTCCAACATACTCCGTAAAAGAATGTGATAAATAAAATTTGTTGATATGGGTGATTTCAGCGAGCAGATCTAAAGTAATATTTTTTGCATAATTAGCATCAATATATTTTTTCGCAACAAAACATTCCTTTGATATTTGCAAAGTGGTATCAGATATGACAGAAAGATGCTGTTCGCGTGTAATATAAACAAGCAAAACCTGTAGGAGACCATGACAGATTGCTTCAAAACCTGGCTTTCTTGCATTAAACTCTTTTATCATAATCTGGGAAAAATTAATAAAGTGTGTTTTGGCGGAACCATAATTATAGTAGCTGTATCCTTTTGGGTTTGCAGCGTTTTGGGAATTAAAATAGAAAGCGAGCCCTTCTACACCAAATACAATATAGGTCATAGGATCGTTTGACATCGTTTTTTCCGTATGTTCAATATGTGGATTTATGATTATCAGATCGTCTGCACATACAGAAACCGTATCATTTTCAATGTAAAATACACCTTTTCCACTGATAACATAGAAAAGTTCAGAAAACTGATGGGTGTGAGGGTGGCTTTGCCAATCCCCTTCGTATTTAGAAATAGAAATATAACGAAGTTTAAAATCCGGATCGGGTACTCCTTTGTACTCAAAATTAATTAATTCATTACTCATTTGTATTATCTTCCTGTTGTATCAAATTTTATATCTTATAGATTAAAACCGCAATATTACTAAAATAATGTTGTGAAACTGATGAATAAAATAGCAATTAAATAGGGTTTCTTATTGCAAGTATACAGTAATTTATGATAAATGCAAATATTTTATTGAGTATAAAGCAAGATATATAAAAATTAGAGCAACATAAAAATTGAAGCAGTTGATGCAGACAGATATACTTAAAAACATCAGGTGATGAGACAAGAAAGGAGAAGACAGGAATGACAAAACAAACAGGCAGACTGACATTGCCGACCGATGCAGACATTGTCGGGGAAACCATACGATTGAAAAATCTTCTTGGAGCAGATGCATTGCGTGACTGTGACGGAACGGAGATGCCGGATGCGTTATTGAATGAGCCGGTAAAGAAATATGCAACGTATTATACGACCAGAAAGGATAATGCCTGGGCCGAGCAAAATCCGGAAGAGATTCAACAGGAATACCTGATCAGCAATCGTGTAACTGCAAGAAGTGAAAAACTATGTATAAGATTGATGGAAGGATTTCATACACAGCAGTTAAAAGTCAATACGTTGGATGATCCCAAAAGATGGTGGGAAGTAATTGATCGCACAACGGGTGAAGTGGTTTCTGTCGATGACTGGGAATTTAAAAAAGAACGGGAAGAAGTTGAAATAAAAACCATTCCTTATCATGAATATACGGTAAGTTTTCTGGCGTTTTTAATATGGGATCCTGTACATATGTATAACTTTATTACAAATGATTGGAAAGATACACCACATCAACTGACATATGATGTGCGGCAGCCGAAAACCCAGAAGTACGTAAAAGAAAAATTAAAACGCTGGTGTGAAGAAAACCCGCAGATCGACGTGGTAAGATTTACGACTTTTTTTCACCAGTTTACACTTACCTTTGATGATAAAAAACGTGAAAAATTTGTAGAATGGTTTGGATATAGTGCCAGTGTAAGTCCATACATATTAGAGAAATTTGAAAAGTGGGCAGGGTACAAATTCAGACCGGAATTTATTGTGGATCAGGGATATCACAACAGCATGTTCCGTGTGCCAAGTCGTGAGTTTAAGGATTTTATTGAATTCCAGCAGCAGGAAGTTTGTGCGCTTGCCAAGGAACTTGTAGATATTGTTCATTCCTATGGAAAAGAAGCGATGATGTTTTTGGGAGATCATTGGATAGGGACGGAACCATACGGAAAATATTTTGCAGAAATTGGTCTGGATGCAGTAGTTGGTTCTGTTGGCAGTGGTGTGACACTCCGTATGATTTCAGATATAAAAGGGGTTAAATATACAGAAGGAAGGCTTTTGCCATATTTTTTCCCCGACGTGTTTGGAGAAGGCGGAGATCCCATAGGGGAGGCAAAGGACAACTGGATGAAAGCGAGAAGGGCAATTTTACGTTCTCCGCTTGACCGCATCGGATATGGCGGATATTTAAAATTGGCCAGTGAATGGCCGGGATTTATAGAAGAGATTCAAAGTGTTGTCGGGGAATTCAGACAGATACATGAAAATATGAACGGGACGAAATCTTATGTTGCACCATTTAAAGTAGCAGTTTTAAACTGTTGGGGAGGTTTGCGGAAATGGATGTCAAACCAGGTGCATCATGCAATATGGCACAGAGAAACTTATTCTGCAGAGGGAGTGCTGGAATGTCTGAGTGGAATGCCGTTTGATGTAGAATTTATCTCTTTTGATGATGTGAAAAAAGGAATCCCAAAAGATATCAGGGTGATCATCAATGTTGGAGATGCATATACGTCATTCAGTGGAGCTGAAAATTGGATTGATGAAGCAGTTGTAACAACGTTAAGACAGTTTGTGGATGAAGGTGGTGGATTTATCGGAGTAGGAGAACCGACAGCATATCAGCATCAGGGAAGATTTTTCCAGCTGGCGGATGTGCTTGGTGTAGATCGTGAGATGGGTTTTTCACTAAGTACAGATAAATATAACGAGAAAAATCCGCAGCATTTTATCTTGGAAGATATTGAAGGGGATATTGATTTCGGAGAAGGTACGACCCGCATTTATGCGCAGGGAGATCATTATCAGATTCTTGCAATGGATGGAGAATACAGCCAGCTGGTTGTTAATCAATACGGAAAAGGTCACGGTGTTTACTTTGCAGGATTGCCGTATTCCCCTCAGAACTGCCGTATTCTGCTTCGTGCAATTTATTATGCAGCGGGAATGGAACAGGAGATGAAACGATATTACGTAACAAATGTAGATACTGAGGTCACTGTTTTTCAGAAAACGCAAAAAATAGCTGTCATAAATAATTCAGGAAAAGAATGTCAGACAGATCTGTATATCAATGGCGATTTTATCGTAAGGTTGACACTAGAACCAGGAGAAATGCGGTGGTTGAATGAGACAATGTAACTATTGATAATTTATGAGTGGTATCATACCGTCATATTTTATAAAATAAAAAAATAATAATTTTTGCAGGGAGGTATTTTTTATGAAGAAAAAAGCATTGGGATTCATGTTGGCAGCAACTATGACAGTATCTGTGCTTGCCGGATGTGGTGGGAACCAAAATGAAGGAAACACGAACGAAAAAGAAAATGTTACGAACAGTAATGAGGATACGCAGAGTGTTTCCGCAGAAACAAATGAAAATGGAGATGAAACACTTACGGTATGGTGCTGGGATCCCACTTTTAATATTTATGCCATGGAACAGGCAGAAAAGATTTATCAGAAAGACCATCCAGATTTTAAACTGGATATTCAGGAAAATATTTATAATGATATTGAGACAAAGCTGATTACAGCTGCAACGTCAGGAGATTACAGTACTTTACCGGATATTTTTCTGATGCAGGATTATTCATTCCATAAAAATATTGCCAATTTTCCTGGAATTTTTACAGAATTAACAGATTCCGGAATTGATTTTTCACAGTTTACAGAGGGAAAACTTGCAGATTCCACGGCAGAGGGAAAAAATTATGGACTTCCTTTTGATAATGGTGCAACGATTATGGCAATTCGTTCGGATATGGTAGAGGCGGCAGGTCTTACGGTTGACGATTTTAAGGATACTACATGGTCACAGTTTGAGGAACTTGCAAAAAAAGTAGTAGAGGCGAATGGAGTGCCAATGATCGCTTCCTCCGGGGGATCCGAATTACTTATGGAAATGCTGCAGTCGGCAGGAGCCTCACCAATTGTTGACGGAAAGGTTCATATTGCAGACAATGAAGCGTTAAAAAAGACAATGGAAGTTTATAAAAAATTAGTTGATGAGGGTATTATTGCCGAGTATACGGACTGGGATCAGTATATTGCCTCTATGAATGACGGAAAAACAGCAGGAGTGATCAATGGATGCTGGATCATGTCATCCATTCAGGCGGCAGAGGATCAGTCAGGAAAATGGGCAATTGTAAACATGCCAAAACTGGATGGAGTTGATGGAGCCACAAATTATGCAAATTGTGGTGGTGCAAGCTGGGCAGTATCTTCTAACTGTAAGAATACAGAACTTGCATTTGATTTCTTAAAATCTACATTTGGAAGCAGTGTGGAATTATATGATGATCTGTTGCCGAATGCAGGTGCGATTGCAAGCTACATTCCGGCTGCACAGTCTGATGTATATAATCAGGCATCAGATTTTTATGGTGGACAGGCAGTATATAAAGATATCGTTGGATATGCAGGTTCGGTTCCAGCATTTGACTGTGGTGCATACTATTCGGACATAAGAAGTGCATTGACAGATGCAATCACAAATGTTGTTCAGAATAATGCTGATATTGACGGTGAAATGAATAATGCACAGGAAACATTAGAATTTAATATTGAAAATTAAATATGTAAAGTGGTTTGTACCGGGAACAAATTTTATGTTCCCGGTATTACATTAGGAGAAAATATATGGAGAAAAAAAGAAAATTAAGTCTGGAAAGAAAACATAACCTCACTGGTTGGGCGTTTTTGCTTCCGGCAGCTATATTGATTTTTGTATTTTGTTTTTATCCCATGATACAGGCGCTTATGCTGTCATTTAAGAATGGTATGGGAGATTCTGTAAGGTGGGTTGGCTTTGCAAACTATGTCAGGATACTGAAGGACAAAACATTTTTGCAGTGCCTTTTCAATACAGTATTTTATTTTATCATACAGGTTCCAGTCATGTTGATCATTGCCCTTGTTCTTGCTCAATTACTGAACAATCCGAATATAAAGGGAAAAGGAATCTATCGAACTATGATTTTCCTGCCATGTGCAACATCACTGGTATCGTATTCTATGATTTTTAAGTCACTGTTTGCGCAGGATGGTCTGGTCAATCACGTTATTTCTGCGATTGGACTTCCGACCGTAGACTGGTTTCAGAATGCATGGGCTGCAAGATTTGTAATTATAATCGCGTTGGTCTGGAGATGGACCGGTTACAATATGGTGTTTTATCTTGCAGGGCTGCAGAATATTGATTATTCCGTCTATGAGGCGAGTCGTATTGATGGGGCATCACCGTTTCAACAGTTTACAAAGATCACCATTCCACTGTTAAAGCCTACCATATTACTGACGGCTATTATGTCAACGTCTGGAACACTGCAGTTGTTTGACGAGTCTGTAAATTTAACGGCTGGTGGACCGGGAAAGTCAACAATGACATTGACGCATTATATTTATAACCTTTCTTTTGTGGAGACACCAAAATTTAATTATGCGGCAGCACTTTCAGTGTTTATCCTTATTATAGTGGCAATTTTGTCTGCAATTCAAATGAAAGTAGGTGACAAACGTGAGTAAAGGAAAATTATGTATATCACATATTGTATTGATTTTTGCAAGTTTTTTGTCTGTATTTCCACTATATTACATGGTTTGTGGTGCAACCAATCAAAGTATTGATGTGGTCAGGGGAAAACTGCTTCCTGGAACATATTTAGTCGAAAATTTTAAGGCATTGATTGCCAATCAGAATCTGGGGCTGGCAATGATCAATTCATTTCGAAATGCGATTCTTATGACGATTATCACATTATTGGTCTGTTCAATTGCAGGTTATGGATTTGAAATTTATCATGATAAGGGAAAAGACATATTGATGAGTGTATTGTTGTTAGCCATGATGCTGCCATTTGTTGCAATAATGATCCCGCTTTTTAAAATGATCTCTTCCTGGAATCTGGTCAATAGCTGGATTGCATTTGTTTTGCCGTCTATTTCAACGCCATTTATGATTATGATGTTCCGTCAGGCGGCGCGGTCTTTCCCTCATGATATTATAGAGGCGGCTCGTCTGGAGGGGCTAAGTGAAATACAGATTTTTTTCCGGATGTTTGTGCCTGTTATGAAATCAACATATGGAGCTGCAATGACGGTTACTTTTATGAACGCATGGAATAGTTATCTGTGGCCAAAGATTGTCTTTCAAAATAATGATTCCATCACAATGCCAATGCTTGTGGCAAACTTAAAAAGCGGCTACAGTGTTGATTATGGGATGTTGATGCTAGGTGTACTGATCTGTACACTTCCGACGGCGATTATTTTCTTATGTCTGCAGAAAAGTTTTGCAAATGGAATTACGGGGGCTGTTAAATGATAGAAAAAAGATACTGCCTTACACCAGAAGAGTGGGCATATGCGAAAGCCGAACTTGTTCTTGCAGAAAAGCTGGGGTTGATTGAAAACGCCGGTATAGAGGCGTTGGAAAAAAGATGTGCAGAAAAAAATGAAGAGAATGCCAGGCTTGAAATGGAGAAAACGGTATTTTACGGACCGCGCAGATATTCATTGCCGATGTATCTACAGTATGAATTGACGCGTTTCCGGTTGGATTTCGTACAGCCGACAGAAAATATTAGAAAATCAGGAATCAGTCCGGAGATTACAGAAAATCAGAAAAAAGCTTTCTATGAGCGGAATAAAGATTTATTTGGAAGATATTTTGGAGATCTTTTTTCTTATGAAGAGGTAGAGCAGATCATTGAAAAAAGATTGCGGGAGGAAGTGTATGACAGACTTGTGCAGGAAATATTATGTCGATTCGATAAACGGAAATGATACCAATGACGGTTTGAGTGAAAACAGTGCATTCGCAAGTCTTTTTGCCGTCAATAGGCTTGCACTAAAACCGGGGGATCACATATTGCTTGCGTGTGGAAGTGTTTTTGAAAAACAGTTTTTACAGATTCGTGACAGCGGAACAAAGCAGATGCCGATTGTAATTGGAAGTTATGGATGTGGTGAAGATCCTCTGATAAAGACAGACGGACAGGGAATCTGGTATCAGGATTATGGAAAAGAACTGGATTCGCCGACGCATGTTTACCATGGTTATGTTTCCTCGGCAGTACTTCTATTTGATGCCGAGTATATTATCATACAGGATATTGAGATTACAAACAGTGCGGATAAAGTGATCGGCGAAAATTATTCACAGGCAGATAAAATGGAGCGTACAGGTGTTGCAGTCGTTGCAAAAGAGAAAGGTTTAAGATGTGGAATCACACTTCGAAATCTTAAAATCCATGATGTTCATGGAAATGTTTATGACAAGCATATGAATAATGGCGGCATCTATATGACAGCATTACAGCCAGCGGAAGAAGCAATGACAGGAGTGGCAAGATTTTCAGATATCCTGGTGGAGGGATGCTATGTATATCGTGTGAGCCGTTGGGGGATCGCAGTCGGGTATAGTTATGCACATGAGAAATTTGCGGGTGCAGAACTGGATAAAAAAAGGTTTTTGAAATATGGTCATGAGAATATTGTGATACGGGATAATTATGTGAAAATGGCAGGTGGAGATGGAATAACGGTCATGTATGCACTGCGCCCGTTTGTGGAACATAATATGACCGATTCTGTGGCATGTGAGATCAATGACCGTATTTATTGCAATCCGGGCAACCGTGGTGGAAAGGTTGCTGCGGCAATCTGGCCATGGAAATGTAAAGATGCGTTGTTTTGTTATAATGAAGTGGCAGACACGCGGCTGAATCAGGACGGGATGGCTTACGATGCAGATTCCGGGGATGGAACGGTGTATGAGTATAATTACAGCAGGCAAAATGAAGGCGGTTGTGTGATGTTTTGTATGCAGGAGGCCATTCATAACACATTTCGTAATAACGTCAGTTATGATGATTTAGGTGGAACCATCAGTCCGTCCGAAAACCCGGATGCACTGCTTACAGATAATATATTTTATGTTCGCAAGGGAGTTCCTTTTGTGAGAAAGAATATGGATGGTGGAAACTTTACGGAAGAAAATAATCAGATCATACAGTTATAAAATCCATACCATGGCAGATCATCACTCCATCACCTGATACGGAATTCTAGTCCCCATCCCCGAACTAAAATGCAATTCATAATCGTCCGTGATAAATACAGCCTCCGTATTGTCCAGACTTTCCACAAGTGCCATCCCGTCAGCTAAACCCAGTGCAAAACAGGTGGTCGAAAGTCCGTCGCCGTCCACAGATTCGTCCGTGATGATCGAAACACCCAGCAGTCCGTTATCATAGGGATATCCGGTAGCAGTATCTAAAATGTGATGATAGCGTTTGCCGTCCACCTCAAAATAGCGCTCATAAACACCGGAAGACACAACGGTCTGGTCGGTCACGGATACAGCGAGCATTGCAGCGCCTTCCTCGTCAAACGGACGCTGGATGCCAATATTATAGGAAGAACCGTCCGGTTTTGCACCAAGACAGAGCACATTGCCGCCGAGGTTGATATAGCCGCAGGCGGCTCCTTTTTGATTCAGGTAATCTTTCATGCGGTCTGCAATATATCCTTTGGCAATTCCGCCGAGATCAATTTTAGCGGACGGATCTTTTAAGGTGACGGTATTGCCATCTACAACTACATTCTGATAGTCTACTGTCGTTAAAGCCTTTTTGATTTCATCATCAGATGGGATCATGAAGGCGTCTGTCTGATCTAACAAAGCCTTTGTGGAAATATCCCACAGATCCGATAATTTTCCAATCGTAATATCAAATTTTCCATTGCTTAGATCTCCATAATAAAGACCTTTTTTGATCAGTTCTGCGGTCTCTTCATGCACGGTGACAGGTGCACCGCCTGCTGCATTGATTTTTGACACATCGCTGTCTGCGATCGTGTTGGAAAAATAATTTTCATAAGTGTCTGCCAGAGAAAAACAGTCATCGAGCAGGGTTTCGTCTTTTGTTCCGTATAAGGTGACGGTGATAACGGTATTAAAATAAAAACTCGATTTGGAGATCGATTCGCCGGAGCCGGAAGTTTTGCCAAAATTGAGCCGGGATGGCAGATCACAGCCGGATAGCAGTAAAACCGGCATAGACAGCAGTATACATAAAAATAATCGATAGTTTCGTTTCATAAAATTCTCCATTTTTACCTGATTTTCAAGGAAAACAACTTGAGTTGTCCGAACAACACTTTAGCATAAAAATAAAAATGCCACAAGTATACCATAATATATTATTTTTACTGCAATTCGTTGTGGATGTGTCAAGGTAGAACAGATATTCTCTTTTTTCCCTTTGATATTTTGTATTAGATATGATAGAGTATAATACAGTGCATATGTTCGAAAAAGCATAATCAGGAATAAAGGGGATTCGTTGGGAAAATGGACCAGAGTAGTTTTCACTTTCATGAGAAAAAAAGAGTTGTAGTTAAAATCGGTTCTTCTTCGTTAAATTATGAGGAGACCGGCAGTTTGAATTTTACAAAACTAGAGCACCTGGTGCGCGAGCTTTGCAATTTAAGAAACCGTGGCATGGACGTATGTCTCGTCAGCTCCGGTGCGATCGCAGTCGGCAGACAATCGCTTGGCATGACAGAGCGGCCGCGGGAACTTTCCACAAAACAGGCATGTGCAGCGGTCGGACAGGCGAGACTGATGATGATCTACCAGAAGCTGTTTGCTGAATATAATCAGGTGGCAGGTCAGGTACTTATGACCAAAAATACCATGGTCAACCCGGTTTCGAGGGAAAATGCCAAGAATACATTTGATGAACTGTTCCGTTTGGGTGCGATCCCGATCGTCAATGAAAATGACACGGTATCTACTTATGAGATGCAGTTTGGCGACAATGATACGCTTTCTGCAATCGTTGCTTCCCTGATCGGAGCAGATCTTTTGATTTTGTTATCAGATATTGATGGATTATTTACGGATGATCCGCATAAGAATCCGGATGCAAAACTGATCGAAGTGGTCGAAAAGATGGATTCAGACATTCTTGGAATGGCAAAGAGTACGACCGGAAGCGATGTCGGAACCGGCGGCATGGCGACCAAGCTGACCGCGGCAAAGATCGCGACACTTTCCGGGACAGATATGATCATTGCAAACGGAGCAGATGTCTGTGTGCTGCATCATATTTTTGATGACAGCTTTAGGGGAACCATTTTTAAGGCACAGAAAAAGGAAACATTCCGTATACAGGATTTTATATTAGAAACAATCGGATAGAAAAAGATTTGTGTGAATAATAAATTTTTCATGCGCAGGAATGGAGATTTTAATGAAACAGGAACAGATTGACAGAATCAACGCACTTTACCGCAAATCACAGGCGGAAGGACTTACCGAGGCGGAAAAAGAAGAGCAGGCAATGTTGCGCAAAGCCTATGTTGCAGATGTAAAACGCAATCTCGTAGCACAGTTAAATAACATTGATATGCAGAATCCGGATGGAACAGTCACAAATCTCGGAGAAGAATATGGAAACAAGAAAAAGCTCTCCTGACAAAAAAGAGATCCGGAAAAAGCATCTTGCCATCCGGGACGCAATGTCAGAATCTGAAAAACATGAAAAGAGCAGAAAAATCTGTGATAATCTGTTAAAATCGGACTGGTATGCCAAAACAGACTGGATTTTTGGATATTATCCGCTTGGAAAAGAAGCAGACTGCCTGACGTTTCTCAGACAGGCGTTACATGATGGAAAACATGTCGCGCTGCCACGGACAGGAACAGACTGTACCATGGAATTTTACGAGATCACATCTTTCGCACAGACATTAGAGGGTGCATTTCATGTCATGGAACCAACTGTGGAATGCCGCCGTATAAATCCCATGGATTTATACGACCAACAGGTTGCAGTCTTAGTTCCAGGAGTCGTCTTTACCCCCACTGGCAGCCGCTACGGCTACGGTAAGGGCTTTTACGACCGCTATTTTGCAAGATTTGCAAAGCTAAACCGCTATGCATTAGCTTACGAGAACCAGCTTGAACCAGAGTTGGAAGTACTTGATACAGATATAAAAATGTATCGTATCTATACCGAAGAAAGTGAATATAAGATAATCTGAGGCAATTCAAAGCGAAACTCTCCCAAAACCTTCGACTGTTGTTAAACAGGTGCCTGTTTCACAACAACCACAGCCTATCGCAGAGTTTCGCCCAAGTATCGCCGCAACACCGTATAAACATTTCACAGAAAGGAAAGGTATCATCATGGAACTAGAACAAATATGCCAGGGAGCCAAAGCTGCATCCCGCACCCTTGCCACGTTAGGCACCAATGAGAAAAATCAGGCTCTTATCGCAGTGGCAGATGCACTTATTGCTGCATCTGCTGATATCATTGCCGCAAATGAAAAAGATCTTGAAAATGGCAGGAATAATCATATGCCGGAAGGACTCTTAGACCGTCTGATGCTAAATGAAGCGAGAATCGCACAGATTGCGGAAGGTCTGCAGCAGGTAGCAGCTTTAGATGATCCGATCGGGGAAGTCCTTTCCATGAAAAAACGTCCGAACGGTCTGATGATCGGAAAAAAACGTGTACCGCTTGGTGTGGTCGGCATGATCTATGAGGCAAGGCCGAATGTGACCGTTGATGCCTTCGGGCTTTGTTTTAAGACCGGGAATGCTGTGATCTTAAAGGGGGGAAGTGATGCGATCTATTCGAATATCGCGATCGTTTCGGTTATCCAGAAGACGTTAGAGCAGCTTGGTATTCCAGAAGAAGCAGCATCTCTGATCGAAGATACGTCAAGGGATACTGCGACAGCATTCATGAAAATGAACCAGTATGTCGACGTTCTGATTCCACGTGGTGGAGCAGGACTGATCCGTGCAGTTGTGAATCAGGCAACGATACCTGTGATCGAGACAGGAACCGGAAACTGTCATATTTTTGTGGATGAGTCTGCTGATTTTGACATGGCGGTAAATATCATTCTGAATGCCAAAACCCAGAGGATCGGTGTCTGTAATGCCTGCGAGTCGCTTGTCATTCATGAAAAGATCGTGGATGCGTTTATGCCGAAACTGACAGAGGCGCTGCAGAAAAAGAACGTGGAATTACATGCGGATGAGAGAAGTTTTGCTGCGGCAGAGTCGGATACAGCACTGAACAGAGCGCTGATCAAGCCTGCGGTGGAGGAAGACTGGGGAAAAGAATATTTAGATTATATGATCTCCGCAAAAACAGTTGCATCTGTAGATGAAGCAATCGAGCATATCAACCGCTATAATACCGGACATTCAGAGGCAATCATTACCGAAAATTATACCAATGCCCAAAAGTTTTTGGACGAGGTGGATGCCGCCTGTGTCTATGTCAATGCATCGACACGTTTTTCTGATGGATTCGAGTTTGGCTTTGGTGCGGAGATCGGTATCAGTACGCAGAAGCTTCATGCGAGAGGTCCGATGGGCTTAGAAGCATTAACCAGCACAAAATATATCATTTATGGAAATGGTCAGGTAAGACCATAAGAAAAAGCAATAGAAATAGTGAGGATTTAACAGTTTTATGAGTCAGAAAGTTACAACGGGAGTGCGCCCGACATTGCGCATCGCAGATAAAAACCAGATTCCGGCAACGGAACCGGAACGTCAGTATTACTTTATGGATATTGCAAAAGAGTATTTAAGACAGCTTTCCGAGGAAAAAGGAAGTCCGCTGACTTTTCATGTATCCACATTCGGATGTCCTATTGTATGAGTAAAACAGATGTTGTAATCTCTTAGAAAAATGAAGGGATTTTTGTAAAAAAGAATTTTGAAAATTTGCAAAATTGTATGTTGAAACATTCATATAAATGGTATAATATTAATAAGGATTTGGAGAGGAGGAGATACCATGGATGCGTCAACAAGAAAGTACATTAATGAATTGACACAGCGTATCATTGATGCGTATGATATAAGTACTCCGATTTCAGATATAGAGTCGATTGTTCATATGTTTGGAGGAGTTATTGAAGAACGAATTGATTTTGATGATTCATGCGATGGAACTATTCAAAAAAAAGGGGAATATGGTTTTGTGATTGCTATCTCATATTTTCAAAATCCTCAAAGAAAAACGTTTACAATTGCTCATGAATTAGGACATTTATTTCTTCATATGGGATTTATTATAGATAGAAATTTATGGCAAACGCAAAATGAAACTGTATATAGGAGATTTGGTACATCCGAACAGGAGTATCAGGCAAATGAGTTTGCTGCATCATTGCTGATGCCTCAAGTTGCATATAAAAGGGTTTTAGACCAATATTCAGAAAATAATATGGTGGATATGTCAAAAGTAGCAAAGCATTTTAATGTTTCTATGGCAGCAGCAATAAACAGAGGAAGATTTCTAGGGTATCTTGCATAATTATGGAAAATATAAAATTAAAAGAAGTATATACAGATGATTTAAAAAAACCAGAAGCCATTGTTAGTGCACAAAATGATGAGTCTAAGCAGGAAATTCATGAAGAACAGATTTACATTCCTAAAGTAAGTCTGTTCTTTTCTTTTGATATAGTTAATTCAACCATGTATAAATCATTAACTGGAAATTGGCCGATTGTTATAAGGGGATTATTGGAGGATATAAGAGCACGTGTATTTAAAATGCCAGAATTGTCATCATGTGTGTTATGGCGTGTTATTGGAGATGAAATGATATTTGTTTTGACAGTATATTCGAAACAAGAAATAGGTAATGCTGTTGATGCAATATTTGAAGTAACACAAAGAACATCTCGATCATTAAAAACAGGAAAATTTTTTGAAACTTTGGAAGGACAAAGTATTCAAAAAAGTGAGATTGAAATATTAATGATGCAAAATCCACTTTCAATAAAAGCTGCAGCATGGATTGCAATCGTGAATAATAAATTAGATTCACCATATGAATGTATAAAGTTTAATTATTCTGCCAGTTCACAAAATCAAATTATCACAGAATATTTAGGGAGAGATATTGATGCTGGTTTTAGACTTAAATCATATACTCAGGACAGACGTTTGGTTGTCAGTTTTGAATTAGCATATATTTTGATGGATATTGGAAAAAAAGATGAATTATTCATAATTGATTATGTAAGATTGAAAGGGGTATGGAATGAGACATTGTACCCTATTATTTGGTTTCATAGTTCTAAAATAGTTGCAGAAGTTAATCAGAATCAATCAAAGGAAAAAGCTAAATTTGATTTTAATAATAGTTTTCGTTATGATGAAACTGATAACAATGAAATGATTAATAAATATTTTCAACGATGGAGAAGAAAAAAAACAGGAGAGCATTTCGATCATGAGGATATGGGGAGCTATTTATTAGCGGATGAGATGTATGAAATAGATACTGCATTGAGAAAGATTCTTATAGATAAAAATTTAGAGAAAAAAATATTATATATAATGGAGATATTATCGCGGGATATATTGAAATCAACAGTTGGGGCATATGCTTGTCCGTTGGAAATTCACTGTGCGGTTGTATGTTGCGATGTTGAAGAAAGAAAAGTTATGATTACCCATAGAGCAAAAGAACATAGTACAAATCCTGAAAAGTGGGAGTTTGGATGTGCTAAATTGTCAAGTGATAATAGTCTTGTTAATACAATAACGGAATATTATAAAAATATGTTTGGATTAGAAATCGAATTGATTTTAGATGAAGAACGTCAGGAACGGCAGCCAATTCCAATTGCAGTATATGAGTTAACAAGTCATGGTAGTATAAAAAAGGGTATCATATTTGTGGCAAAAGTAAACAAGCCATTAAAAAATGAGGCATTTAGGGCAGAAAAATCACATGACAGAATTGAATGGATTGGCGAAGAGGAAATTAACAAATTTAAAGATAATGCAGTTACCGATTTTGAACAGACATTGAGAATGGTATTTCGCAACTTTGATTTATATTTTACGAATAATTGAAGGAGACATTATGAAAGAATATTTAAAAGAACAATTAGAAAGAACAAATTATTGGCTTTCATTTTCAGAGGCAAAAAATGGTGCTTTAGTGGCATTAAATATTGCTCTTATGGCAGTTTGTACACAAGTCAGTAATATGAATGTGGTTTTTTGTTCATTAACCTGTATTATTTTATTGGTTTCATCTGTATTCTGTCTATGGTCGTTTTATCCTAATTTATCTAATAAAACCCAAACAAACCAAAATGGAATGGCTGCAAATGCAAATCTTATTTTTTATGGAGACATTGCGAAAATGCAGGATAAAAATATGTATATAAATTCTGTTGAAAATAGGTACCATATAAATATTAATGCGAATGAAAGAGAACAATGTGATGATTTAGCAACAGAAGTACTGATAAATAGCCAAATTACAATTCTTAAATACAAGCTATTTAAAAATGCTGTGCGTGTAGATGTATGTGCAGTAATAGTTTTTATAGTGGGGATTATATGCGCTTGATTAGATAGGAAGAATAACAAGATATACAAATAGCCACTCATTTTGTCAATGAGTGGCCGCTTTTAACTAAAATATGAATAATAATTTATAGGGAGATTTATTTGTAAGGCAGTATTAACGTGCTTCGTGAAATATTTCATAATTGATTGAATGTAAAATTGCTTTTCCCATTTGACCCATGTTCACACGTTTGAAGTGGCTTACCACAGATCGGGCATAGTTCAATTCCACATAGCCAGTGGTGCCAGCGACCTTCCTTTGCATAACATTCCGGGCAGACTGGATTTTTCTGACCGTAGAGAGCATCGCGTGGATCGCCGACTTTTATTCGCTGATAACGCTTACCATTAAAAGAAAATGTTCTTGTACGGCAGCCACAGGTAGATCCGATACGACCGCCGCATTTTTTGCAGACAGGAAGTTCTGCAGGTCTGCTATAAAAAAATTCATGTGTTAATCCATTCACGAAGGTTATTGACTGAATGCGTCCATCTTTAATGACAATCCGATCCACGATTTGATCAACAAAGTTTTTTAAAATTTCGTTATCCAGTTCCTGCGCCATTTGAACATAATCTATAAATGATTTTGAAACAATTCTTTGAGTTACCAGGAAAGCGGAAGCCTTTTTGATAAATGACAGATCTGTCAGATCGTTATCTTCAGAATTATCAAGGAGTTCCGCAAGTTGATGTTCCATTTCTTCAATTTTCTTTATCAGTTCCTTTTTCTTTGCTGCAAATTCCTCTTTGGTCATAGAAGCAGGATCATATAAATATACGTCTGTTAATCTTGTGATAGCATTTTTAGATTTCTCGATTTCTGTATTTAACAGGTCTATTTGATTATGATCCTGAACCTCATCAAATTTGCTTAGAAGAGCAATGTCAGGGACATATGTTCCATTTCCCAGGTTGCTATATAAAAGTGCCTGAAATGTTGAATTTAAGCTGTCAGGGATGATTCCGGAAACAGCCTCGAATGCTTCTCCTTTTAAAAGCTCGGATTCAAGCTTTTCGGTAGATGTTATCTTTGTAAAGTTTTTCTGAACTCTGGCAAGATTGGCAATATAGTTAAAGACAAAGGTTCCAAGATATGTTTCATTTACTGTCTTGGAATTGTCACAGGTCATCATCCGGGAGCGTTTTGCGCAGCGATAAATGGAAGGGCGCCACCCGTTTGCTCTGGCATGGTCTTTACACGCAATCATGTTTGAGCCGCAATTACTGCAGACTAAGTGTCCGGAGAATGTGTGTACGAATTTCCTAGCGCGCATTTCAGAGGTGTCACGACGGGATGCATTTTCATCCATGATTTTATTGCAGCGATCAAATTGATCTTTGGAGATAATACCAGGATGGTTATTTTCACGGACAATCCATTCACTTTCCGGCTTTAAAGGACCACGGCCGCTTTCGCGCATATTATAACGATAAGTGCCAATATAAAAGGGATTTCGGATAATATCATAAATGAGTCTTGATGTCCATTCACCGCCGCGCTTGGATTTGAAATTTTTATTGTTAAGGAATCTTGCGATTTTTATACTGGATCGCCATTCTTCATATCGGTCGAAAATGAGTTGGACAATTTTAACTTCTTCCGGATCTGGTTCAGGAAACTTGGTTTGTTCGTTCCAACGATATCCTACTGGCATCCGGGCTCCGTTCCATAGTCCCTGCTCTGCACGATCTAACATAATGCCGGTGACACGTTCAGATGTCATGTTACGTTCAAGCTCTGCAAAGATCAGGATAATCTTCAGCATAGCCTCACCGATCGCAGTAGAAGTATCAAATTGTTCATTCATAGAGATGAAAGTAACTTTGTGATCTTTCAGTTCCTGATACATTGCAGCAAAATCTAAAAGATTTCTGGAAACACGGTCAACTTTCCATACAATGACATGGGAAAATTCCCCGGTACGGATGCGTGACATCATTTCTTGAAAATGTGGACGGTCAGTATTTTTGGCTGAATACCCGTCATCCTCAAAGATTACATATTTGTCGATCTCCAAAAATTTACAGTATTCCTTTAATTTTTTTCGTTGAAAAGGAAGACTGTCCTTGTCAACCTGGTACCGGGTGGATACGCGGACATAAAGAGCAGCTTTTTTTTGAGTCCATAATTTGACAACTTTGTTCTTTGCGTAAGCCATGAAGAAGTCCTTTCCCCAGGATCGAAAAAAGGGTACAAAAAGAAAGCCGATTGATTTCTGCGACTTTCAATGGTATAATAAATTTTGCTTATTTCTAATACTGGAAAGCCGTTTTCGGATGCCTGGTATTAAGCCGGTTAGTGATTGCAGTCATTGACCGGCTATTTTTTGTTTAGTTGAAAATCAAATTAAAAGTGTCATGTTAAATAATACAATCTCTTTACTTACAGTTATAATATCACTACACCCGTCCTTTGCTGGAAAGGTGTGGTATAAGTGAAAACAAAATACATAATTTACGATGAAAGTAGTATTTATGCACTGTATTATGTAAAGGGGAAGATTCTGTATTACAATTTAAACTTTAACGGAAGGACAAAAATTTATCTACTAATCTGATAAAACTGTAAAGGTCGGGTGCATTTAAAAGCAGCTAACCTGTATTAGTGTTGGATCTAGGTTCTACTGGTGGAAACCTTTTTTCTAATTCTTCAGGAGTTTTTGGAACATTTTGCCGAATGGTTTCAATGAGTGAATCCTGTGAAAAATTAGGAAATTGGTTTTCTGGTATAGCAGGAGTGCTTGTGTCAATATCACTTTCTTCGAGAACTTTTGCAATTTCAAGAAAGAGATCTAATAATTCTTTCCTTTTTTCCGGTTTCAAGGTTACAAATTTTTCAATGATTTTAGAAGCAGCATTTGACAGGTTATAGTCCTTTGCTAATTGCTCCAGTGCACTAGATGGAGTAGGTCTAAACATTTCTCCTTCGCCGTTGCGAAGCCATTCTTCTGAAACATTATATTCACGGATAATTAAGGAAACAACAGAATCAACAGGATTACTTCGACCTAATTCATATTGAGCAACCGTATTTCCTTTTATACCGATCCGGCTGCCAAATTCTTTTTGTGTTAAATCCAAAGTTTTTCTGAGTTTCCTGATTCTATATCCCATATTCAAATTTCATCACCTCACTTATTATGCTGATTATACTATTAAAAAAATGTAAAGTCAATTTTAAAAAATCATAAATACAAAAAAAATCATAAATACAAAAAAAACATAAATACAAAAAATGTATGATTATTAGAAAGATAATTATGAAGAGCTAGTGGAACCATTTTGTTAGGTTAAGATGAAATAGAATACAAATTTCGGTATACAGGTTATATTATAATTGGTATAATAAATAATGGTAAGAAAATAATTATGGAGATAAAGATGGAAAATATATCAAAATATAGTTATTCAAGAAGAATTTCTAAAAGCAGAAATTATGGTAATATCGATGAGGCTATAAAAATAGCTTTAGATGCAAAGGCAATGTATCCAGAAGAAAATATTTTTGAAAAATTTTTAGGAGATTTATATTTTCAAAAACATAATTATGAAGCTGCGGGAATGGCATATATAGAATTTTTAAAGAAAATAGATAACAATGTGGAATATGTTAGAAATTTTGCGCAATTTCTGAATCGGTATTCTAAGGTGATCCAAGATATAAATGGTTATTTATTAAAAGTTCAGAAAATTTTAGATACAAAAATAAAGAATCAGGATGTAATAGTGGCTATATGTGAAATTATATCTCATTATATGAAGTTACCACAAGTTGATTTATTTAGGAGTGATAAAAATTTTAATAAAGCAATATCATATCTTCATAATATTGAAAATACTTTTCAAGTTTATATTTTGTATTATAAGATTTTAGGTATTGGTCATAATATTGATAATAGAAGAATAGACAAGTCTATTGTATCTTCAATGGAGAAAAAGGGAAGATATAAAGAGGCGTTAGAAATTATTGTTGCTATGTTAGCATATGATCATGACAAGGTCACTGTAAGAACTTTATTTAGAATATGCAGAAAACTGGATGATTATTCTGAAGCAGAAAAATATATAGAAAAACATCCAGATATAAAAGTTCAAGGTGAATTTAATATATTATATGAGTTAGTATTTTACTATTCAAAAATAGGAAATATCGAGGATAGAAACAATGCTTTGAAAAAAATAGAAAAATGTGGAATCGATAGTATACCGATAATGAGAACTTTATACAATTTTTATTTACAATTTGGTATGCTTAATAAGGCAATGGAAGTAAAAACTTTTATTGCAGAAAAACAAAGAACGAAAGAAAAATCATATAATAAAGATCGAAATCAACAGGAAGATGATGCTGCTGAAGCATTAGTAGGTGCTATTCGAGAAATGTTTGTTGAACTTGAGCATAGTAGAAAGCTAATATCTATGAGCGAACTTCTAAAAGGATTTTCTCATGAATTAGGCCAGCCTATTACAAATATACGCTATGGTGTACAATTGTTTCAAATGAAAATGAATAAAGGTATAAACACAAATGAAGAATTAAAAGAATTGTTACAAAATATATTGTCACAAACATATAGAATAAAAAAGCTTTTGGATAGATTTTCACCAATTACTTCTGAAAAGAATGCTGAAACTAATTTTAGTGTAGTTAAAGAAATAAAGAATGTTTTCTCAGATTTTGATTCAAGATTGAAAAAAGAGAATATTGTATGGGAATTGAAAGAAAATAGTGATTTTATTTTATTTGGTGATAATATAAAATTTGATCAGATATTCTATAATTTAATTGGCAATTCCATTTATGCAATAAAAGAAAAAGGAGAAAAAGGAAGCATTGCGGTTACTATTTCTGAAAGTGAAAAGGAATATATAATAACATTTGAGGACAATGGAACTGGTATTGAGCAAGAATATTTAGGAAAAATTTTTGAACCATTTTTTACCACAAAAGAATGTAATAATGATGAAAATGGAGGAGGTGAAGGGCTTGGTTTGTATATTATATGGAACATTGTCAGTATGTTTAATGGAAACATTAAAGTAGATAGAGAATATAAAAATGGTGCTAAGTTTATAATTACTATATTAAAAAAACAAGATGAGAGGGAAAAAAATGAATAAAGTATTAATTATAGAAGACGAATTAATGACAGCAACTACTGTGAAAGAGGCTTTGAAATTAAATGGAATAAATGCAGAAATTGCAGAAGATGGAATGAAAGGTTTGGATTTGATCAAAAAGAATGATTATGATTTGATTCTTTTAGATTTAAAAATGCCAAAGCTTAGTGGAGAAGAAGTCTTGAAAGAAATAAGAAAAATAAGACCGTATGTTTTTGTAATAATATATACTAATTTTAGCGAATTTGCGGATATAAAAGCGTTAGCTAATATTGGGATAGATGGATATGTAAATAAAGGACCAGATTCTGATTTGCAGGAACTTATAGATAAGATTAAAGAAAAATTAGAACCATTTTCTATGGAGGATATGAAAGCAATAATGAACGATGCGAAATTAGATAAAGAGGAGTAGTTAGTATAAATGAAAAAATACCTATTAGATACAAATGCCTTTTTCGAAATGCTTAGTTATTTAGTCGGAAAAAATGTGAGGAAGGATGAATACGATTTTGAAGATATACGACAGGGTGAATGTTATATTTCTAAAATTACAGAACTGGAAGTTTTGTCTGTAATTGGAAAATATGGAAGGGGAAAGTCTTCACAGTGGCAGACTTGCAATAGACAAACTTCAAAAGAAGGAATAACATGTAGTAACCGATATTTTTTTGAAGGTGTTAGACCATGGAACAAAAAGCAATGTGCTGCACTAAGAAAATTAGTCAAGGAAATGATAGAGGGAACCAGTACTATTCTTAAAATTAATGTATTGGAAATAGATGAGGATATTGTTAATAGAGCAGAAGGATTTATGATGCATGCAGTAAAATATAAATTTGGTTCACAGGATGCACTAATTGCATCGACTGCTATAATTCATTCAACGGAAGAAAACCCAATGTATGTAGTTACTGCAGATAAGGCTTTAAGAGCTGCAATGAAAGATGAAGGAATGGAATTTATTGTTCCGGGAAAAGCTCGTTAGAAGTAGATGATTATGTCAGAATCGCCAATCAAGATTGGAAACTTTATCTTGACTGACATTTCGACATTTAAGATATGATAGTTAAATAGGTAGCAACGAATTGCCAGATAATTTATTTGCGTAATTTTCAGACAAATCCACTACATTTGTTTTTATAATTCTTTCTTAATAGCTTCTTTGATCTCCGATATCATTTCATCTTCATCACCATGATAAAAGCGAGAGATCAGCAAATTGTACGATGCTTTTACATAATCATGTCGGCTTATAAGCGGTGTATAGAAGTGATATCTTCCTTTTTTGGCCGAGCTAGCGAATCCTTTTTTACACAAACGAGTCAAAAAAGTAGAAACTGTTTGTGGTTTCCAGTCTTTCTCATATGCCGCATTGGCTTTTGTACGGATTTCGTCCAAAGCCATAGGTTCTTCATTGCTCCAGATAATTGACATTATAATTTCTTCTGCATCTGATATTTTTTTCAATTTGTGCCCCCACCTTATCAATAGAATTAGATTTTCACGTTAAAAGAGTGCTTGAAAAATCAAATACCCTTGTGTCTAATCTGCTTAGAAAAGTAATCGGATATGATTCCGATCTGCCCTCAGTAAAAATGTATCAAAGAATAGCATCCAAACTTTAGGCGGTAGGGATGCTATTTCTTTTTGTCATTATGATTACCTATGTAAGACAGTGCCGCAAAAACTACTAACACTAAAGTTAAAACTTTAAGCGTATTCAAAGGGCATCACCCTCCTTTGTGAACTAGAGGGCGTCTGACAATCGAAAAATCACATCCTGCTTTCTTTTTAATTATACAAATATAGTATAACATAAAGAGTGCTGATGTTCAAACAAAAACAAGTCATCCCGCTGAATATTCCTGTGCGGCGGAGCCGCCAGTCCAGTGTGGCGTGAGCCACCTGTCCAGACGGACTGAGCCACATAGGTTATAAATTATTCTCGTAGATTTTTAGCCAAACCGTATACTTCTCTCATGGATTTGTCATGCTCAGCATCAATACTTGTGATGTTGATGCGATAACTATCATGAGCAATGCGGTCAATGATTGCATCTGCCAGAGGACTATCATCACCACCGAGTTGGTCATACCATTCCTCGAATTCATACTGGGAGCAGAAAATCGTTGAAGATTTCTTGCGTCTCCGATGAAGCAGTTCGAAGATATCCCTCTGTTCTGAATCCGTTGGTTTCAATAGAAGCCATTCATCCAGAATCAGGACAACGGGATTGGCATACTTAGCCATGACTTTTTTGTAGCTGCCATCTGTCCGTGCCATCTCCAGATCAATAAGCAGATCAGGAAGACGGACATACTTTGTATTGAAATACTGCTTACAAGCCTCCATGCCAAAGGCACAGGCCATGTAAGTTT
>OGER01000466.1_pt1 | contig 43186 bp, 52 predicted proteins | sample 1570691 | NCBI WGS metagenome assembly OGER01 (sample SAMEA2582143, study PRJEB24529) | metagenome | biome: Human gut stool | place: China | collected 2011
TGATGATGGAGCTGAAACAGACTTAGATTTAGGACATTATGAAAGATTTATTGATGAAAATTTAACTAAATATAATAATATAACTACTGGAAAAATATATCAAACTGTTATAGAAAAAGAGAGAAATGGAGAGTATCTTGGAAAAACTGTACAAGTAGTTCCACATATAACAAATGAGATAAAATCAAAGATAGAGATAGCTGGAAAAGTTAATAACTCTGATATCGTTATAACAGAGATAGGAGGAACAGTAGGAGATATAGAATCTACTCCTTTTTTAGAGGCAATCAGACAATTTAAATATGATATAGGGCGTGAAAATGTACTATATATTCATGTGGCTTTAGTTCCATATTTAAAAGCAGCTGGAGAATTAAAAACAAAACCAGCTCAACACTCTGTAAAAGAATTAATGAGTTTAGGAATTCGTCCAGATATATTAGTTTGTAGAACTGAGCATGACTTAAACGAAGGACTTAGAAAAAAATTAGCTATGTTTTGTGATATAGATTATGACGCCGTGATAGAAGCTAAAGATGCTAGTACTATATATGAAATTCCTTTAATTATGGAAAAAGAGGGATTAGCAGATGTAACTTGTAAAAAATTAGGTATAGAAAACAGAAAAGCTGACTTAGTTCCTTGGGAAAAAATAGTATATGATATAAAAAATCCTCAAGCAGAAGTAAAAATAGCTGTAGTAGGAAAATATGTTGAATTAAAAGATGCTTATATCAGTATAAATGAATCATTAGAACATGCTGCTTACTCTTTAGGATATAAGGCTAGAATAAAATATATACAAGCTGAAAATTTAGATGTAGAGTCTCTAAAAGAGTATCAAGGTATACTAGTTCCTGGTGGATTTGGTAATAGAGGGGTAGAGGGAAAAATAGCAGCTATAAAATATGCTAGAGAGAATAAAATCCCTTTCTTAGGAATATGTTTGGGTATGCAATTAGCAGTTGTAGAATTTGCTAGAAATGTTTTAGGTTACACTGATGCTAACTCAAGTGAATTAGATGAAAATACTACTCATCCTGTTATTCATATAATGGAAGATCAAAAATATATTGAAAAGATGGGAGGAACTATGAGATTAGGAGCTTATCCATGTATTTTAGGAGATGGAACTTTAGCAAAAGAGTTATATGAATCTAAAGAGATAAGTGAAAGACATAGACATAGATATGAGTATAATAACATATATAGAGAAGAATTAGAAAAAGCAGGTTTAAAAGTTTCTGGGACATCTCCTGATAACACTCTTGTTGAAATAGTAGAGTTACCAAGAGAGGTGCACCCATTCTATATAGCTGGACAATTCCATCCTGAGTTTAAGACAAGACCAAATAGACCTCACCCATTATTTAAAGGATTTATAGAAGCAAGTACAAAATAAAATTGAGAGGGAAGCTCCCTCTCATATTTTTTTGACAAAATATTATAAGTGTGCTATTATAAAAAAGAATAAAGCTGAAAGACAGTTCATTTGTACCATCCTGTCTATAAACAAAACTAGGGCTCTTTTTTTATTATAATTTTTTGAATTAAAGAAAAGTTTGCTTATTTAGTTTCTTTGTTGATAGGAGGATAAAAGTAGACTTTTCTTTTTTATTCTCAAAATTATTTTAAGGAGGCAAATAATGTATACATTAATTAGTGAAGCAAGTTTTGATAGTGCTCATTTTTTATCTGGATACAACGGAAAATGTAAAAATATCCATGGACATCGTTGGACAATAAAGATGGAAATATATGGAGAAAAATTGCAAAGTGAAGGACACTTAAGGGGAATGATTTTAGATTTTGGAGATATAAAATCTATGTTGAAAGAGTTGGCTGATTATTTTGATCACTCTCTAATTATAGAGAGAGATAGTATGAGAAATGCTACATTAAATTATTTGAAAGAAGATGGTTTTAAAATCGTAGAAATAGATTTTAGACCAACAGCTGAAAATTTTTCTAGATATATTTTTGATTATTTTAAAGAGAGAAAAATTCCTGTAAAAAAGGTAATAGTCTATGAAACTCCAAATAACTGTGCAATATATAGTGAGGAGATAAAATAATGGCAAATTTTAAGGTTGTAGAGATATTTGAAAGTATAAATGGAGAAGGGAGAAGAGTTGGACAATTAGCTATTTTTATAAGATTGCAAAAATGTAATCTGAATTGTAGTTACTGTGATACAAGATGGGCTAATGGAGATGATGCCCCTTATACTCTAATGAGTGAAGATGAAATATATGACAGAATATTGAAAAGTGGAATAAAAAATATAACTCTTACTGGAGGAGAACCACTTTTGCATAAAGATGTGGAGATACTACTAGAGAAAATAGGAGAGAACCCAAACTTAAGTTTAGAAATAGAAACAAATGGAAGTATTGAATTAGAAAAATTCTCTAAATTAAAAAATCCTCCATTATTTACTATGGACTATAAATTGCCAAGTAGCAAAATGGAAAATAAAATGTGTTTAGATAATTTTAAATATTTAACTTTAAAAGATACTGTGAAATTTGTAGTAGGAACTATTGAAGATTTAAAAAAAGCTAAAGAGATAATTGAAAGATACTCTTTAATAGGAAAATGTGCTGTATATTTTAGTCCAGTTTTTAATTCCATTGACCCAATTGAAATAGTAAAATTTATGAAAGAAAACAGATTAAATGGAGTAAATCTACAATTACAAATTCATAAGTTTATATGGGATCCAGAAAGTAAAGGTGTATAATGATAGATAAAGAAGCAATAGAAAAACATATTAGGGGAATACTCATAGCTTTAGGGGATAATCCAGATAGAGAGGGACTTATAGAAACACCTAAAAGAGTAGCTAATATGTATGAAGAGATTTTTCAAGGAATGAATTATACTAATGATGAAATAATTAAGATCTATAATAAGAATTTTGAAGTTTCAAATAATTTAGATAGCAATGATATGGTTATAGTTAAAGATATTGAAATTTTTAGTTGTTGTGAACATCACTTAGCTCTTATGTATGATATGAGTGTAACAGTAGCATATATACCTAAAGATAGAGTTATTGGACTTAGTAAAATTGCTAGGATTTGTGATATGGTAGGAAAAAGGTTACAACTTCAAGAGAGAATAGGAAGAGATATAGCTTATATAGTTAGTAAAATCATTAACTCAGAAGATATTGCTGTTCTTATTAAAGGAAAACATAGTTGTATGACAGCTAGAGGAATAAATAAAACAAATAGTTTTACTGAAACTTCCACTTTTATGGGAGAATTTAAAAAAAATTATGTATTACAAAATAGGTTATTCAATAGATTATAAAGGAGAAAAGAGATGAGAGTTTTAGTATTATTAAGTGGTGGAGTAGATAGCTCAACTTGTTTGGCTATGACTGTAGATAGGTATGGAAAAGATAATGTTGTAGCTTTGTCTGCATCTTATGGACAAAAACATACTAAGGAATTAGAGTCTGCTAGAAAAATAGCTAGTTACTATCAAATAGAATTAATAGAGATAAATTTAGGGAAGATTTTTTCATTTAGTAATTGTTCTCTACTTTCTCATTCGGATAAGGAGATACCACAAGGAAGTTATGATGAACAACTAAGGAATATAGATGGAGAAAAACTTTCTACCTATGTACCATTTAGAAATGGATTATTTTTGTCTACAGCAGCAAGTATAGCACTTTCTAAAAATTGTCAAGTAATATATTATGGAGCTCATAGTGATGACTCAGCTGGAGATGCTTATCCAGATTGTAGTCCAGAATTTAATGAAGCTATGAATAGAGCTATATATTTAGGAAGTGGAAAAGAATTAAATATAGAAGCACCCTTTGTAAATATGCATAAAAGCGATATTGTAAAAAAGGGACTAGAATTAAATCTGCCATATGAATTAACTTGGAGTTGTTATGAAGGAGGAGAATATCCTTGTGGTAAATGTGGAACTTGCATTGATAGAGAAAAGGCTTTTGAGATTAATAATTCAATTGATCCGCTAGTAAAATTAAGAAAAGGAGATAAATAGATGAGAGATTTAAAAGATTTAACACTACTAGGAAATCAAGGAGTAAAATATCCAGATAATTATGCCCCAGAGATTTTAGAAACTTTTGATAATAAACATCCTGAAAATGATTACTTTGTAAAATTTAATTGCCCAGAATTTACAAGTTTATGTCCTATCACAGGGCAACCAGACTTTGCTAATATTATAATATCTTATGTACCAAATATAAAAATGGTAGAGAGTAAATCTTTAAAATTATATCTATTTAGTTTTCGTAATCATGGGGATTTTCATGAGGATTGTGTAAATATTATTATGAAAGATTTAATAAGATTAATGGATCCTAAATATATAGAAGTATGGGGAAAATTTACTCCAAGGGGAGGAATTTCAATAGATCCTTATTGTAATTATGGAAAAAAAGGAAGTAAATGGGAAGAGATAGCTTTAAATAGATTGGCTAATCATGATATGTATCCTGAAAAAGTGGATAATAGATAATATTCTAAAGAGAAAGTTAAATATATTACTTAACAAAAAGTACGTATACATACTATAATTTCGTTATAATATATTAATATAGGAGGAGTAATAGTATGAAAAACTTTTTAAAAAGTGTATATTTTACTTATTTTTTAGTAAGTTCTTTAATTTTAGCTCAAGATATTGATGTAAACGCTATAAGAACTGTTGATGGGAGAGCTAAAACAATAATGGAATATTTGCATGATGATACTCGATTAGTTCCTACAAAAGTTTTTGATAATGTATATTGCATAGGAAGTGTCAGTGTTGTTGCTTGGGCAATTACAACTTCAGATGGAATAATTCTTATAGATTCAATGTGGGATGATAAAGATGCCCAAATGATAGAAGAAAGTTTTGTAAAATTAGGATTAAATCTTAACGATTTAAAATATATAATTATAACTCATGGACATGGAGACCACTATGGTGGAGCTAATTATCTAAGAGAAAAATATGGTGCAAAAACTATTTTAACAAAAGTAGATACTGATTTAATGTATAATTTAAATACAGGAGCCAACTCTCCACGTTCTCCAAAAACTAAGATAGATATTTTTGCTAAAGATCAGGATAAAATTGTTTTAGGAGATACTGAAATAATATTAGTAGAAACTCCAGGGCATACAGCAGGTTGTTTATCTGTTATCTTCCCAGCAAATGATAAAGGAAAAGAGCTTGTAGCAATGTTATGGGGTGGAACTGGAATTCCAAAAGATAAAGAGTTACAAATTAAATATAAAGAGTCTGCTGAATATTTTTCAAAACTATCTCAAGAAAAAAATGCCTCTGTATTTTTAACAGCTCATCTATTTGCTGATGAAGGTTATGAGAAGTTAGCTCTTATAAATAGTTCAAATTATGATGGAAAAAATCCTTTTGTCTTCACTCAAGAGGAGTTAAAAAAATATTTTGATGATTTAATTTCAAAAGCTGATGAAACAATAAAAAATAATAAATAATTAAAATATAAACCTTAATAACTTATAATATATATTGAAATGTAATATTTAATTTAGTAAAATAAAGATAGGGAATTACTAAAATACAAGAGTAGTTTTCTATCTGATTAATATAACATTATAAGTTAGAGAGGTGAGAAATATTATTAATTCATTAGGTTATGATATTTGTTATACAGCTAGAAAAATTTATCAATTTTTAACAAAAGAGTTTAAAGATTTTGATATAACCCCAGAACAATTTGTGGTTTTAGTAAAATTATCTGAAGAAAATGGAATTTCACAGATGGAACTAGCTAATAGACTGGATAAAGATAAAAATAATGTTAAAGCTATGGTTGATAATCTGAGTAAAAAAGGATATTTAATAAAAAAGAGAATAAAACCGATAAAAGAGCTTATTCTCTATATCTTACAGAAAAAGCCAAAGCTACTATTCCTAAAATAAAAAAGTATGAAGAGGAATTTTTAAAGTCATTAACTTTAGGAATAGAATTAGAAGAAGCAAAAATAGTGGATGAAATTTTAAAAAAAATCTGTAAAAATATTTCTAAATAATAATATAAAATAACTGCTAAGTCAATAAATTAATTTAAGAAAACTCAAGAAGCTATTAGTTGCTCTTGAGTTTTTTAGTTTAAATTATTTTATTTAAAATATATCTTTTTTGAAGACCTGTATTAAGAATTAAAGTATTTTCTTTAATAGTATAATTAGCTTTTAGTGAAATTCCTTTTTCACACTTTAAAGAATAATATTTTATCTCTTTCTTATTTACCTCTCTCTCCTCATCATAAGTCATATCAGCCTCAAAATTCTTTTCTGGGATTCCTAAAAAATTTCTTAATTGGATAATCCCATCTGGATAAGTTTCTAAATTTAAAAATTTATCTATAAACTCTCTTCCAATTTGTTCAAAATTTTCATCCTCTATATAGATATAAGCATCTGTTCTTTTTGTATATGGGACAATCATTTTATTGATAAACCCTAGAGTTATATGGGCATCAGCTCCAATTAATTTTAAAAGTTTTATAATTTTATCATCAGAACTTCCACCTAAAGTTGTCAAAATAATCTCTGGGATAATAAATTTTATCTTATGATAATTTTCTAAAATGATATCTTTTGTTTTTTCATTTACAATTAAAACACCAGTTTTATTTTGAAAATATATCCACGAAGCTTTCTTATCATATAAATCTAATTTATAATTAAATTTTTGAGTATTCTCTTTTAAAAACTCATCTATACTGTTAATATTACTATGTTCATAGAGATTGATAAATTTGAAATAATCAAACTTTTCTATATCTTTAGGTGTTATTATTCCCTTAACTTGTATATCATTAGCTATATATTCCTTACTAGAAATTACAAGGACATTTTTCATATACTCATCTTGTAACCCATTAAAAAAATATTTTTTAGCCTTATCTAAAAGAGAGATATTATTTTTCATATTACTAGTAAAATAGAGAAAAACTAAATACTCCACTTCACTATCTATAAGTATATTTTGTATTTCTTGGGTAAAATTTTCAAATGTTAAAAGAGCTATTTTTTTTCTTTTCATTTTTCTTCCTTCTATATATATGATTTGCTCCCTATATTTTAACATTTTTTCTTTTAAAATAAAACTTTAATTTTTTAAAGAATAAACTTTAATTACATTAGATTCTCCAACTATTGTAAGAAAGTTTTGTTCCTCAGTAAAATTAACTAAGCTTGTAAAAACTTTTTCTCCATTGTTGATGTATATCTCTACAACATTTTTATCTCTGATTATTCTAAAATCTGTATCATCACTTAAAGTATAATTGACTACCCTCTTTGTTCCAAATATTTCAAGAGATTCAAAATTATTAACTGCTCCGTTTCTATCAAAGATTATCCTCTTATCTTGAGAACTATAAGTTAGCTTTAATCCTTTTTTCTCTTTATCTCCAATTACAATTTCAAAATCTTTATCACAATTCAATTTAAACTCTATATCATAAACTTTATCTGCCATTTCAATTTGAAATTCAGTATCCACCTTTTTATATATTTCTAAATTTCTTCTATACTTATTAAATTCTTCCACAGGATACATATATAATTTATCATCTATTATTTTTAATTCACGTGGAAGAGTCATCATTCCTGTCCAATTTTCCTCTGGGAAAGGATGATGATTTACAAGCCAAGCTATCATTATTCTTCTTCCTTTCTTATCTTTAAAAGTTTGAGGAGCATATAATTCAAAACCATTATCTAATACTTGAAACTCTTTATGGGTAAGTTTTCCTGTTTCATAGTCAAAATCTCCCATATAGTAACCTGCAAGATGTTCCTGTCCCTCTTTTCCTATTCCTTGTGGACTAAATACTAATATAGATTTTCCATCTAATTCAAAAAAATCTGGACATTCCCACATAAATCCCATATTTTCTTCATAAATCTCATTAACAAATTTCCAGTTTTTAAAATCTTCACTTTGATAGAATAGAACTCTCCCTTTATTGTCCTTTTTTCCCCCTAATACCATATAGTATTTTCCATTTTTTCCCCATATTTTAGGGTCTCTAAAATGAGCTGTACAATATCTCTCTGGAGCAACTATCTTAGGTTCAGATAATTTTTCAAAAGTAAATCCATCTTTTGATTTAGCAAAAAGTTGTGTAGATATTAAATCATTCTCCCCTACTGTTACAGTATTTCCATACTCATTTATTTTTTTTGTAGTCATTATTACCCCAGTATAAGCAAGATATAATTCATCATCTTTTACAAATCCACTTCCAGAAAAACAACCATCTATATCTTCAGGAATATCTGGAGATATAGCATAAGGGAGATGCTCCCAATTAAATAGGTCATCACTTGTAGCATGTCCCCAAGTCATATTTCCCCAATATAGATTTTCAGGATTATGTTGATAGAATAGATGATATTTTCCCTTGTAATAACAAAGCCCATTAGGGTCATTCATCCAATTTTTTATAGGTGTAAAATGAAATAGTGGTCTTTTATTCATAGTATAAAACTCCTTTTTTTATTATTTTATGATAAAAAAGGTTTGTAAATTAATATTAATCTACAAACCTCTTTATAAATTAAGAGAATTGAGTGTTTAGTTATAATCTAGAAAGTATATATCCAACCAATAGCAAAGTTTTGATAGTTTTCTGCTGCATGTCCTTTTGAAGTTGAGAAATCTCCATAATTTTCTCTTTTATCTCCATTTTCATATGACCAATTTCTCCATTCATATCCATATCTTCCATAAAGCGTTAAATTTTCGCTAGCTTTATAAGAAGTATATAGATATAGTCTAGTTCTACCAAAATCTTTATATTTTCTATATGGAGTAGAATCTTCATTATAATTGAAAGAGTGATGGAAAGTAAATCTAGCTTCAGTTGAGATAGACCATTTTTCATCCTTGTAAAGATCAGCAAATAATCTTATTTGATGTTCAAGTTCACTCTCTTTTCCATTAGTAGGAATTGTTCCTAACATGTTATAATACCCTAAATAATAAGCTATTTTAAAAGCACCATATTTAAATCCTAAAGGGATAGTTTCTATATTTATAGAATCTGGATTAGAAGTATTTGTGGAGTTTTGAGCTTCATACCAGTATTCTCCATAAGACCAAAATACTCCATCATCATAAGTCCAGTTTCCATAGTATTTATCAAGGGTATCTTCCATTCTCCAAGCCACTCCTAAAATTAAATCTTTATTTATTTTTTTAGAAGCATTTAATTGTACTCTACCCGTCTTACTATGGGCTCCATCATCTCCTAAATCTATTGCCCAATCTTTTCCAGCAGTAAGTCCAAATATCCAATCTCCATAAGTTAGATTAACCTTATTCCATAACCATACATCATCAAAATCTTGTTTTCCATTTTCATTCTCCATTTCTAGTTCTTGATTAATGTTAATAACTTTTAATATAGGTTCAGCTATTAACTGTTGGCTTAAGATTCCCAAAATTCCACATAATAATAATTTTTTCATTGATATCCTCCCAAATATTATTAGTTACTTTTTAATATAAAGATTGTCGAATCAAAATCATTAGATTTTCTAGTTCCATCAAGCACTTGTCCAGAAGATGGGTCAGTAGTTAAAAGTCCTAGATTCATTAGTTCATCTCCATAACAATTTTGAGTAGCTACTTCTTTTGGATTATTAAAATTAGCTATTGTATAGTTAAACTCTGGATTTAATCCTTGTAGTTTTACTCTTCTATATGCACAGTTTACATCATTAAGTACTTTATAATATCCTACTAAAGCAGTTTTTTGATCTTTAGAAACAACCATCCAAGAAACAATATTACTTATAAATGGACTAAGTAGACGATAGAAAGTACCAAATTGGAAGATTTCTCTATATTCTTTGAAAAACTCTACTTGTTCACGAACTTTTCTATGTTCCTCTTCACTTAGTTTACTCATATCTAGCTCATATCCAAAAGCTCCAAAGAAAGCTACATTAGCACGAATTTCAATAGGAGTCATACGTTGTACTTGGTGGTTAGGAGTAACAGAAACATGTGCTCCCATAGAAGAAACAGGGTAAACCATTGATGTACCATATTGAATTTTTAATCTTTCAATAGCATCAGTGTCATCACTTGTCCAACATTGAGGAGCATAATAAAGCATAGCAGCATCAAATCTTGCCCCACCACTTGAACATGATTCAAATAAGATATGAGGGAACTCTTTAGTTAGTCTATCATATAAATCATATACTCCTAAAACATATCTGTGGAAAACTTCTCCTTGTCTTTCAGGTGGAAGAGCTACAGAGTAACACTCAGTTAAACAACGATTCATATCCCATTTAATATATGATATTTTAGAGTTTCTAATAACTTCTGCCATCATATTATAGATATAATCTACAACTTCTTTTCTAGAATAGTCTAAAACAAATTGATTTCTTCCATGCGATTGATTACGTCCAGGAACATGTAAAATCCAATCTGGATATTTACGGAAAAGATCACTATTTTTATTTACCATTTCAGGTTCAAACCATAATCCAAATTTCATTCCAAGCTCTTCTATTTTATGAGATAATCCCTCTACCCCATCTTGAAGTTTTTCTCTATTAGAGAACCAATCTCCTAATCCTTGGTGGTCATCATTTCTAGTTCCAAACCAACCATCGTCTAGTACAAATAACTCTATTCCATCTTCTTTTGCTGCTCTAGCAATATTTAAGATTTTTTCATCATCAAAGTCAAAGTATGTTCCTTCCCAGTTATTAACTAGTATAGGTCTAACTTTATCTCTCCACTCTCCTCTTGCAAGTCTTTTTCCAAAAAGATTGTGGAAAGTTTGGCTCATTGTATTTAAACCAGAATCCGAGTAAACAATTACAGCTTCTGGAGTTTGAAACTCCTCTTTAGAGTCTAAATGCCAAGTAAAGCCAAAAGGATTTATTCCCATAGAAACACGAGAAACATCATAAGTATCTACTTCAATTTGTGCTAAAAAATTTCCACTATATACTAGAGAAAAACCAATAGCTTCTCCTAAAGTTTCAGTTGTTTCAGGACGTTTTAAAGCTATAAAAGGATTTTGATTATTACTTGATATTCCTTTAGTACTGCTTATAGCTTGTATTCCCATTTCTAATTTACGAGTTTTTATATAACGCTCTCTTGACCAAGCACCTGAAAGGTGTATACATTCATAGTCATAATCTGGTAAATCTAAGTTTAAGCTAAGAGCTCTAGTCAAGTCTACTGCTTTTTCTCCTTTGTTTTCAAATCTAGCATTTCTAGTGATAGCATCATAATCTTTAAAAATTGTATAAGATAGAGTAAGCTCAACTTCAGTTAATTTATCTTTTAAAAGTACCTCTAATGTCATAGCTTCTTCATCAGATTCTACATAAGTTGCTGGTAATCCTTTTAAAGATTTTTTTCCTTTAAATATATTGTGAGATACATATTCAAACTCTGTTATTGTACTTCCATTTTCTTGTTTGATTTCAAAAGCTGGGTATCTATAATCAGTAGTTCCATAGCAAGGATACTCTTGTTTTAGATGCTCTAATGAAAAAGAGTAATCTTTTTCATACATATATTGAGTCATAGGACGATTTTTACTTTCAATAAGATGTCCAAAATCATCTCTACGTCTTATTTTTTTTCCAAAATATAGTTGTCCTAGTTGTCCATTTCTTAAAACTTTAATAACATAACTAATATTATTATTAAAAATATGGAACTCTTTAGTTTGCTCATTAAAAATAATATTCATTGTATTCTCCTTTATTTAAATAAAATTTAGTTATTTACAGATTCAAGTATAATATTTTTATCTTCTGTTTTAGTTTCATGAGTAGATTTACAATTTAGTTGAGCTACTTTCTCTCTTACTTCATATAATACTTTTCCCTTTAATTTATAACCTTTAATATAGATGAATAAACTTATTAAAATAAAAATCATAGATGGAATAAATACTAGTAAACGTAACCCTGTTATTGTTAAAGTTGATTGTTGAGGTAGTGTAGGGTCGTATTTTAAGAAAGTAAGTGCCAATCCTGTCATAAGTCCACATACTGCTCCAGATGTTTTTACTAGGAAAGTTTGAGCAGAACAAATAATACTTTCATTTCTCATTCCAAATTTTAATTGATTGTAGTCAATTACATCAGCAACTAAAACAGTTATAGTTCCAATGATTAATCCAGCTCCTATTTTCATCATAACCATAGCAACAGCTAATAAAACAGCACTTGCTGGCATAAATAAAGCTGAAAAACCTAAAATTGATAATCCTAATACAGGAACTAAGCAAGCTATCTTATAAGTTGTATCACGACCAAATTTCTTAGCAACAAATGGGAATATTAAAAGTCCAATCATCTCGGCTAATTGACAAGCACTATATATAGAAAATAGATTTTGATTTCCAGCAACGTATTTTAAGTAATAAATCATGAAACTTCCATATCCACCATTAAATAATTGGTAAGCTAACATAAGACCTATGTATGATTTTAGATGTTCATTTTGAGTTAATATAGTCCACATATGTTTTAAATTAATTTTCTCATTAGATGAAGCTGAACTATTTTCTTTAACATTAAAAATTGTTATAGCAATAAAAGTAATATAGATTATAGCAATTAAAATTGCTCCAGCTGTATACCCAAATTTAGCATTATCTGTAAAGCCAAAGATATTATTTAAAAAGTAGATTAAATGGAAACTAATAATTCCCATAATTAAATATGAAGAACTTGCAAAAATTCTAGGGATAACTCCTATTTGTTCACGCTCATGAGGGTCATCAGTTAAATTTGGTAACCAAGCCCAATAAGGAATATCTAACATTGTATAAGTCATACCATATAAAATATAAACTATACTGATATAAACATAAAGCATCTTTCCTTCTAAACCAAAAGTATAAAACATTCCAACAAATGTAACGGCATTTAAAATTGTTCCAATAGAAATCCAAGTACGGAATTTTCCAAACTTGTTATGTGTATTATCAACTATCATTCCCATTACTGGGTCATTGATAGCATCCCAAATTCTAGCCACGAAGAATAATGAACCAACAAAAGCTGGAGAAAGATATAGAACATCTGTAAAATAAATCATTAAAAATACCCCAACATATGCTAAAATTATATCTTTTCCAAAAGCTCCTATACCGAAAGAATATTTTTCTCTAAATGATAAAGCCATAAAATAAACCTCCAAAAATAAAAAAATAACGATTTTAGTTAACTAAGATAGATTTATGCACGTATATCTCATAAATCAATTATAAAATAGAGAATTAAAAAATAAAATATTATTTTGTTTGATAAAACAGTTAAAATGTTGTTTTAAAAAAATAAAATCAACATAAAAAACGTTAAATGTTCTATTATAGAATAATAAACGAGAAAAAAACATAGTACTTGCAATTAAATATTTTATATGATATCTTTAATAATAAAAACTTTATTTGGAGGTAAAATGGAAAAAGCTTGTATGTTACAATTGAAAAGAGAGAGCCTAAAAAAATTAGAGTTAAAATTTTGTGGCTATAGTGAATGTGAATCTTTACATAGCTTTGGACCAGCTTCTAGACCCACTTATATACTACATATTGTTTTAGAGGGCAAGGGAATATTTGTAGTGGATAATAAAAAATATTTTTTAGAGAAGGGACAGGGGTTTATAATAGAGCCTAATATAGTAACTTTTTATCAAGCAGATGCTAAAAATCCTTGGAAATATTTTTGGATTGGTTTTGATGGAGAGGGAGCAGAGAAATATTTAAGAGAACTTGGAATTATTCAACATAAACCAATTTTTAGAACTGATAAATTAGATGAGCTTTTTTCTCTGTTAAAGGAGATGTTAAAACGAAAAAATTTAACATTAGCTGAAGAACTTAAACTCCAAGGATTATTTTACGAATTTTTCTCTCTTATTGTAGAAGAAAATTCAATAGAAGAGAAAGATGAAAAAAATGAATTAAATCCATATGTTGATAAAATTATAACATATATTAAAAATAATTATTGGGATGATATAAATGTCAATAATATTATTGAATATGTTGGCTTAAATAGAAGTTATCTATCCACTTTATTTAAGAAAAATATGGAGATAACAATTCAAGAATACCTAACTGTTTTTAGATTATCTAGAGCTAATGAATTACTAGATATAACAAATGAAAGTATAGAAAATGTTGCTAATAGTTGTGGCTATAAAGACCCACTAGTCTTTACAAAAGCTTATAAGAAAAAATATGGAGTAACACCTACTCAGCATAGAAAAAAAGATAGAAAAGAGGCAAAAGAGAATTTAATTAAGTATGGAAAGAGGATTCAAGGTTAATTTTTCTTATGTTTTAGTTTACTAATTTTGATTTTTATTATATAATAATATCTGTAATATTAATTTAATAAATAGTAGGAGGATTTAGTATGATTAAATTAATTGGAGTCCTATTAATATTAATAGGATTTACTTTAAAGTTGGATACTATCGCAGTAGTTTTACTTGCTGGAGTAGCTACTGGGCTTGTATCATCAATGGATTTTATGGAAATTTTAAATGTTTTAGGAAGTGCTTTTGTATCAACTAGATATATGACACTTTTACTTTTAACTTTAGCTACTGTTGGTATATTAGAGAGAAATGGACTTAGAGAAAGAGCAGCAAAATGTATCTCTTCTTTACAAGGAGCAACTTGTGGAAAAGTTCTTACTCTATATGTAATAATCAGAACAATAGCTGGAGCTATGTCTTTAAGATTAGGAGGACATGTACAATTTATCAGACCATTAGTTTATCCAATGGCTAAGGGAGCAGCTGAGAGAGATGGAAAACTAACTAAAGAGTTAGATGAAGAGTTAAAAGGACTAGCTAATAGTATGGAAAACTATGGAAACTTCTATGGACAAAATATCTTTATAGCTTCTTCAGGAGTATTGCTAATCTTAGGAACTTTAAAAGAAGCTGGAATAGATGGAGTAGAGGCATATGATATAGCTAAAGTAAGTATTCCTATGGGAATAATAGCTATAATTTTAGCTGCTATTAAAAACTATATGTTTGATAAAAAAATAAAGGTAAAGAAAGGTGATATTAATGGTTAATACACTTCTTGAGATAATGTATATAATTTGTGGACTTGTTTTGGTTATATGTGGAGTTTATGCTCTAAATGATAGTGCAAATCCTAAAAAAAATGGAACAGCTGCTTTCTGGATAATATTTGGTATAATTTTTATGGCTGGACCATATATGAATCCTGCTTTAGTAGGAGCTCTACTTTTAGTAATGGGTGGACTTACTGCTACTAAAAATGTAAGATTAGGAAGTTTAAAAAATAGTAGTGATGAGTATAGAATGGTTCAAGAGGAAAAAATTGGAAATAAAATATTTATACCAGCTCTATCTATTGGAGTGGTAGCTTTCTCAGTGGCTCAATTTACAAATTTAGGTGGACTTGTTGGGCTTGGAGTAGGAGCTTTAGTTTCTCTTATCCTAACTATGTTGGTTACTAAAGAGAGTGTAAAAAATATTCCTTATGATTCTTCAAGAATGTTACAACAAATGGGAGCAAGCGTTATATTACCTCAACTATTAGGAGCACTAGGAGCACTATTTGCTAAAGCTGGAGTTGGAGAGGTAGTAGCAGGAATAATGAGTGGAATAATTCCTGATGGAAATAGATTGCTTGGAGTAGTAGGGTACTGTATAGCTATGGCTATATTTACAATGATAATGGGAAACGCCTTTGCTGCTTTTGCTGTAATTACAGCTGGTATAGGAGTACCATTTGTAATAAATCTTGGAGCTAATCCAGCAATAGTAGGAGCACTAGGACTTACTGCTGGATATTGTGGAACTCTTATGACTCCAATGGCAGCAAACTTTAATATTGTTCCAGCTTCTATTCTTGAAATGGAAAATAAAAATGGTATAATATTAGTACAAGCTCCAGTAGCTATTACTTTACTATTAATCCATATAGTATTAATGTATATATTAGCTTTTTAATTAAAGAATGATAAAAGTTAAATTTTAGGAGGTAAAAAATGAAAGTATTAATTACAGGATTTGACCCATTTGGAGGAGAACCAATAAATCCAGCTTGGGAAGCTGTAAAAAGATTACCAGATAATATAGATGGAGTAGAGATTGTAAAATTACAAATACCTACTGTATTTAAAAAATCTGCTAAAAAATTATTTGAAAATATAGATACTGTTAAACCAGATGTTGTAATATGTGTAGGACAAGCTGGTGGAAGATATGAATTTTGTGTAGAGAGAGTTGCTATCAACTTAGATGATGGAAGAATTCCTGATAATGAAGGATATCAACCAGTTGATGTTAAAGTTTTTGAAGATGGAGAAAATGCTTATTTTTCTAATTTACCTATTAAAGCTATGGTAGAGGAAGTTAAAAAAGCTGGAATTCCTGCTGCTGTGTCTAATACAGCTGGGACTTATGTATGTAACCACATAATGTATTCTCTATTATACTATATCAATAAAAATAATCTAAATATCAAGGGTGGATTTATTCACGTTCCTTATATTACAGAGCAAGTATTAGACAAAAAAAATACTCCATATATGGATTTAAATAGTATAACTAGAGCTTTAGAAGCTTCTATAAAAGCTGTAAAAAATTATGAAACAGATATAAAAGTTTCTGGTGGTAAAGAGTTTTAATTGGAAAGAGAGCCTTGTGGCTCTCTTTTTTATAAAATAATTAATAATATTCTAACAATGGTAATAATTGAGTATAACTTTTATTTTCAATAAATACTTCTGATAGATTTTCATTTATAAACTTATCCAATCTCAAAAGAATAAATGTGAGAGCCATTTTTTTTAGAGCCATATCTAGAGCTCTCTTTTCTCTCTCTTCTAACTTTCTATACTTTTCATACTCTTCAAGGAAAATATCAATATATCTCTTTTCTACTTCTAAATCAAATTGGTAGACTCTTATCCAAAAATTAATAACAATGGCTAAATCTATTATAAAAGGAGCTGTTTGAGCTTCATTGAAATCTAAAATTCCTACTATTTTATTATCCTTTACAAAGATATTATCTGGAAAAATATCATTATGAATAACTCCACAAGGAAGAGAGGAAAAATTAAAAATTTTAACCTCTTCATAAAGTATTTTTATTTTTTCTTTTATATCAAAAGGAATATCTATATTTTGAAAATCAATTTTTTTATAATATTTTTCCATATCAATTCGAGATCTTCTAATAAGTTTTTTACCAATAGAAAAACTATGTAATACTCCTAAATATTTTCCAATCTCTTTAAGATAAGCTTCATTAAAACTTTTGATAGGTTCTCCTTCAATAAAATAAAAAAGAGCAATCATCTTATTTTTATATACTATATAATTATTTCCAGAAGTAGTTTGTAAAGAGGTACAACAAGGAACAATATCTTTCAACTCTAAAAGAAATTCTAACTCTTGATTTTCTTCAAAGTATTTTCTACCTCCTTCAAATACTCTTAGTACAAATTTTCCCTCAATACATTCTATATAATAATTTGTATTTAAAATACCTGTCTTTATCATATAAAAGTTTTTAAGAGTGAGATTGTAATTAGATAAGATTTTTTCTATCTCCTCTTTTTGTAATCTAGTATATACTGCCATACTCTCCTCCTAAATTTCTCCTACTATATATTAACATTTTTATAAAAACTATGCTATAATAAAATGGAATTTATTTTATAAGGAGAAGAGAAAAATGAACTATGATTTAATTTTATTTGATATTGATGGGACACTTTTAGATTTTGATATGACAGAAAAAGTTGCTTTAGAAGATACTTGTGCTGAATATGGTTTTCCTTGTACAGAAGAGATGTTAGAAAGATACCACCATATCAATATAGAGTGTTGGAAACAGTTAGAAGAGGGGCTTATAGATAAACAAGAATTAGCTTTTATCAGATTTAATAGATTTTTTACAGAGTTTAATTTAGTAGGAAATCCTATAGAATTTAATACTAAATATAGAGCCAGACTTGGAGAGGGAGCTTATCTTATAAAAAATGCTGTTGAAATATGTGAAAAATTATATGGAAAAGTAGATTTAGCTGTGGCTTCTAATGGGGGAAAAGATATACAATATAATAGACTTAGAAAGGTAGATTTAGAAAAATATTTTAAATATTTTTTTATCTCTGAAGAGATTGGATATAATAAACCAGATATTAATTTTTTCAATTATATCTTTGAAAAAACAAAAATTACTTCTCCAGAAAGAGTCTTAATTATAGGAGATTCTGTCTCTGCTGATATCCAAGGTGGTAACTTAGCTGGAATAAAAACTTGTTGGTATAATCCTAAAGGATTAGAAAGTGATAGTACAAAAAAAGATTTTATAATAACAGATTTATTAGAATTAGAAAAGATAATTTTAGGGGCTGTTGCAATTTAAAAATTTAAAGTTATTATAACTAATTCAAGAATGACTTTCGTTCAAAGAATAAAGAGTAAGTAGAGCTCAACTCGTTAAAAACACAAAACTCAGCTACGCCTCAAACAGTTGTGTTTTTTAGCACTTGTTTTCGCTGACTTACTCTATTTATTCTCCTCAATCTTCGTCATTCTTGAATGTTATTCTCTCTCCTAATAAATTTCTTAAATTGAAATCGTGATATAAGAGGAGTAAAGGAAAAGGAAAAAAATTTACTGTAATGAGCATTGCGTAAACACTAGCGATTGAAAGTAAACTTTTTTCCTTTTATATTATTAAATATTTTTATTTTTTGATTTCAATTTAAGAATTTGCAATAGCCACTATTTTTTTAGATGATTTTTTCCAAAAAATAGGGAAACCCTAACCTTGGGTAAGTTAGGGTCATATGGGTTGCGTTCACGTCTGTGAACTATGGGTATTAGAAACAAACTGTCATTGTTCTACATTATTATCGTATCATACTATTTTAGAATTGTCAACGGTATATTTAAAATTTTGATAACTTTATACTCCCAAATTGTTTATTCTTTAATCAATAAATTTAATTTAAAGGTTTTTTATGTTTAAATTCTTTATTATAAATATAGTTAGCTACAAACATAGAGGATACTCCTCCTACAAGTTTTGTAATAATTACAGGAAAAACTAAATCTTTATCTATTCCAGCTGTAAATCCTAAATGACTTCCTAAAACAAAAGCTCCACTTACAGAAAAAGCTATATTTAAAAGTTTTCCTCTCTCGTCCATCTCTTTTAATATATTAAACATTGGAATATTATGAGCTAAGCAAGCTATAAGTCCAGCTGTTGATTTTTCATTTATTCTAAACATCTTTCCAATGGCTGTCAATGGTTTTGTAAATACAGTAGTTACAAAATACAACATAGGAAAAGCACCAGCTAGTGTAATAGCTATACTTCCTACTGTCTTTACTCCCTCCATTATAGGAAGCATACCTTTTATCACAACTACTCCTGTTAGTGTTTCTAATATTTGTAAAGCTAATCCAATAGTAGTCAATATAAACATAAATTTTCCAAAAAGAAAAAATCCTTTAGCTATCTCTTTTGGAAATTTTAATAATGCCCAGCATATTAAAAAAGTAAAAGCTATAATTGGAATAAGATTTAAAAACAGTAATTTTATTTGAAAACCAGCTATAACTCCACCTACAAAGCAACCTAATGGAATGGTTGAGATTCCTGCTAATATTCCTTTAGATATATACTTCTCATCAGCTCTATCCACTATTCCCAAAGCCACAGGAATAGAGAATGAAAGTGTAGTCCCCATAGTAGCACTTAAAAATAATCCAGAAAACATAGCACTATCATGAGTAAGAGCTAACTCTTGTGATAATATATATCCTCCCATATCACTAGCTAATATTGTTCCAGCAAACATAGCTGGGTCAGCACCTATTATTCTATAAAATGGAGAGATAATAGGCTTTAAAAATGAAGATATAACAGGGGAAAAAGATATGATACCTAACATTGCTAAAGCCAATGTTCCCATTGTCATTATTCCATCTTCAAACTTTTTACCATATCCAAAACGGTTATTAAAAATTCTATCAATGGCTCCTATCAACATAAAGAATACCATGATATAAATAATTATATTGTTGATACTCACAAATCTATCCTCCTTAAAAATATTCCTATTTATTATATAATATTTCACAAAAAAATGCTATAATCAAATTATGGAAAACAAACTAAATTACAGTAGGTGGGAATATGGTAAAAAAAATTATTATGTTTCTTAGTATGTTGTTTATAAAAAATCTATATGGGGAATTTAGAGAGGTTATACCTTTAGAAAATGAAAATATAAAAAAGAATATAGTAACTGAAAAATTTGAGATAACTAAAATAAAATCAGAGAATATAAAAGAAAAAAACAGTAAGATGATACCTGAAGCAGAAGAAAAAAATAAGAAAAATGAAAAAATAGATGAAGTAATACATGTAAAAGATAGTGAAAATGTTAAAGAGGTAATAGAAAAAAATAGTGTAACTATTATTACTGAAGAGCAGCTTAAACAGATTATTAATAATGCTAAAAATTCTCCTCTTCCAGATAACAATGTTGAAAAGGAAAGGGAGTTTTTTACACTTTCTCCAACGGATACATCTCAACCAGATTTTTTTATAGATATAAAGAAAACCTTAGATAAATATAGTTTTTCTGATAAAAGTGAGGAGATATATGGAGGACAAATTACATCAAAGGAGATTACCTCTGATAAAATTATAGACAACCTTGAATTTGGAGTCGGGGTAGCCTATAAAAATACAGAGTACTATGATTCTCAATATGAAAATAAAAATTCTGATATATGGAGTCATACTCCTGTATATGCCACTGGAAAATATAAAGTTTCCAGTGATGAAGAGAGCACCAAGTATTTAAAACTAAATCTTGGATATGCAATAGGAGAGTATGAAGGAAATGAAGAGTATATAGAAAGAAGAAATCAAAGTGGAATGTATTATGGTATAGGGGGAGGAGTAGAGTATGATGACATCTCACTTGATTTAATATATCAAGTAAATAAAGATGCTTATGAAAAAAACAACTCTACTCAAGATGACTCCCGTATAACTTTTTCAGTAGATTATAAATTGAATTTTTAGCTGATAGCTTATAGAGATTATTTTCTATAAGCTATTTTTCCATCTATAATAGTATACTCTACATTAGCATCTAATTCTAATGGAGATTTAGACCAGATAACTATATCTGCATCTTTTCCAACATCAATAGAACCGATTCTATCTTCAAGACCAAGTATCTCTGCTGGATAAATAGAGATAGCTTTGAAAGCTTCCCATTTATCTAATCCATCTTTTACAGCAAGTCCAGCACAAAGTGGTAGGTGTTGTAAAGGGATAACAGGGCTATCAGTTGTAATAGCTATTCTTATTCCAGCTTTATTTAAAACTCCAGCTGTTTTAAATGATTTATTAAATAACTCTACCTTTGTTCTATGTCCAAGACTTGGTCCAACTATCATATCAAATTTTTCTTCTGCTAACTCATCTACTATTGCTCTAGCATCAGTAGAGTGGTCAAGAGTCATTCTTACATCAAACTCCTTAGCTATTCTAATAGCTGTGAATATATCATTTGCTTTATGAGCATGAGCTTTTAGTGGAATCTCTTTTTTTAATACTGGGATAAGAGCTTCTAATTTCATATCGAAGTTTGGTTTTTTGCTCTCATCATCTCCAGCTAACTCTATTTTTCTAAGATACTCTTTAGCTTTAAAAAGAGTTTCTCTTAAAAGTCCAGCTGTTCCCATTCTTGTTGTAGGCATTTTTCCCTTTGTTCCATAAAATCTTTTTGGGTTTTCTCCAAAGGCACATTTCATAGCAATAGGCTCTTTTATTATCATCTTATCTATTCTCTTACCAAAAGTTTTTACAGCAGCAAATTGTCCTCCTATTACATTGGCACTTCCTGGTCCTGTTGCCACAGAGGTAATTCCTCCTTGATAAGCCTCTTCAAAAACTCTATCCATAGGATCAAGAGCATCTATGGCTCTTAGATGAGGAGTGATAGGTTCTGATTTTTCATTTACATCATCATTTTCAAAACCAACACTATCTCCCATAAGTCCTAGATGACAATGAGCATCTATAAATCCAGGAGCTACAATTTTTCCTTGAGCATCTATTACTGTATCCTCTTCTCCTGTTTCAATATTTTTTTCTATTCCTTTAATCTTTCCATCTAAGATAGATATATCTCCATATACAAGTTGAGAATTTTTTACATCTAAGATTGTTCCATTTTTAATAATAAGCATAGTTTTTATCCTCCCATTTTGAAATATATAGTCATAATCTAATTATAACAAATCTTTATATTTTTTCAATAGAGAAAAAACTTTAAAAATTTGAAATTTGAGGTATAATATTATATACAAAGAAAAAATATAATTATATATGGAGGAAACAATTATGACAACAAGAGCACTAACTAGAGAAGAACTTCAGGAAATTTTTTTTATGTAAAAAATGGATATTGTAGCAATAATATAGTTATACGTCCTAACAAACAGATTTATCTTATTTTTCTTATTCAACTAAATACTGGCCTGAGAATAGGGGATGTATTAATCCTGAAAAAGAAAAATTTTAATAATAATTTTATACATCTAAAAGAGCAAAAAACAGGAAAAATTCAACATAGAAAAATTAATACAGAAATTATAAATAAAGTGGAAGAGTATTGTGATAAAAAGAAATTGGGACATAATGATAGAATGTTTACAATTAAAGTAAGATGGGTACAAAAGTATATACAGAAAATATCTTTTATCTTAGGAGCTAGTGATATATCTACACATAGCTTTAGAAAGACATATGCCCACATTCAATATTTAGATAGCCAATGTAATATTGAACTAGTAAGGAAACTTCTTAATCACTCGTCTGTTTCTGTTACTCAAAGATATTTAGGTATAACTGACGAAGAGGTAAATGAAGCTTCAGCAAATTTTAAAATTATTTTTTAAAAACTATTTACAAATTCCAATTTTGGTAGTATATATAATAGTAACAATAACAGCAGTACAACAGGAGGGATTGTTATGACAAAAAAAGAGTTTATTGAGTTATATGCTGAAAAAGGGAATTTAACTAAAAAAGAAGCTGAAAAAAATATTAACCTTTTCTTAGAAAGTGTAGAAGAATCTCTAGTTAAAGGAGATGAAGTTACTTTTGTAGGTTGGGGTAAATGGGAAGTAGTAGAGAGAGCAGCTAGAGAAGTTAGAAGTCCTCAAAGCAAAGAAATTATAAAAGTACCTGCTAAGAAAGCTGTAAAATTTAAAGTTGGAAAACTTCTAGCTGATAAAATTAAATAAAAATTTTTGAAAAAACCTGTGTAATACAGGTTTTTCTTTTATTTTTCTATAAATTTGTGATATAATTTTACATATAAAACTAGAGGATAATACTTAACTAATTTATAGAGGTGAAATTTTGAGAATAAATGTAAATAACATTATTGTTTCTTTAGAGAGAAATCAAGATAAAGAGATAATAAAAGAGATAGAGAAAAGAGGAGTAAAGAGAAATAATATCAAAAGTATTATTTGGAGTAAAAGGTCTATTGATAGTAGGAAAAAATCTGATATCAAGCTTATATATAATTTAGAAGTAGAATTAAAAACTCCAGTGGATATTACAACTTTAAAAAATATCTCTCTAGCAAAAGATATAGAAAAAGCAACTAGAGAACCTATCTTATCTATTGATAAAGAGGTAGCTGTAATAGGAGCTGGTCCAGCTGGACTTTTTGCTGCTCTTAGGCTTGCTGAATATGGATTTATACCTATTGTTTTTGAAAGAGGAGAAGAGGTAGATAAAAGAGATATCACAACTGAAAACTTTGTTAAAAACTCTATCCTTAACCCTAACTCAAATATACAATTTGGAGAGGGAGGAGCAGGAACTTACTCTGATGGAAAGCTAAATACAAGAATAAAAAGTGAATATATGGATAAGATTTTTGAAACATTGGTAGAGTGTGGAGCTCCATCAAATATTTTATGGGACTATAAGCCACATGTAGGTACTGATATTTTAAAGATAGTTGTAAAAAATTTAAGAGAGAAGATAAAATCTCTTGGTGGAAAATTTTTCTTTAATCATAGATTAGAAAATATCCATATAAAAAATGGAAAGATATCAGGAATTGATATAATAAATTCCACAGGAGAAAAGGAGTATCATAGCTTTAACTCTGTAATACTTGCCATTGGACACTCAGCTAGAGATACATATAGAATGTTACATAAAAATGGAGTACAGATGGAAAGTAAGCCTTTTGCTATTGGAGCTAGAATAGAACACCCTAGATGCGATATAGATAAAATGCAATATGGAAAATTTGCTGATAATGAGTTATTAGGTTCAGCTACTTATAGTGTAACTTATAATAACAGAGCTGAGGAGAGAGGGGTATTCTCTTTCTGTATGTGTCCAGGAGGAGTTATAGTCAATGCTTCATCAGAGCTTAATACCTCTCTTGTAAATGGTATGAGTTATTCTCAAAGAGATGGAAGATTTTCCAATTCAGCCATTGTAGTAGGAGTAAAGGAAAATGATTTTGGTAGCCATCTATTTGCTGGAATGGAGTTTCAAGAAAAATTGGAGAGAAAAACTTATGAGTTAGGGCAAGGGTATGGGGCTCTATATCAAGGAGTTTTAGATTTTATGAACAATAAAAAAACTACTTATGAGATAGAGAGTAGTTATGAGATGAAAAAGACTTCATATAATCTAAATGATTTTTTCCCAGAAGTAATAGTAGATAATATGAAATCTGCCTTTGAATATTGGAGTAAAAATCCTATGTTTATTTCAAGAAATGCCAACCTTATAGCACCAGAAACTAGGACTTCTGCCCCTGTAAGAATTATAAGAGATATAAAAGGTATGTCTGTCAATGTATATGGACTATATCCAATAGGAGAGGGAGCTGGATATGCTGGTGGAATTACTAGTGCTGGTGTAGATGGAGTAAAAATTGTAGACTTAGCTTTTACAAGAGTAAAAGATTAAAATAAAAATATATGAACATTATAAAAGGGAGGGATTAAAATGAAAAATTTTAATTACAATATTCCAACTAAGGTTCTATTTGGAAGAGGAAAGGTAAATGAAGTTGGAAAAGAAGCCAAGAGATATGGAGATAAAGTACTTCTAGTTTATGGAAAAGGAAGTGTTAAGAAGAGTGGACTTTTTGATGTTGTAGTAGAAAGTTTAAAAAAATCTGGAATTCATATCTATGAGTTGCCTAATATAGATCCGAACCCTAGAATAGACTCTGTATATGCAGGAGCAGAGCTTTGTAGAAAGATGGGAATAAATCTTATTATTGCTATGGGAGGAGGAAGTGTAATAGATTGCTCTAAAGCTATTGCTGCTCAAGCTAATTATTATGGAGATGTGTGGCAAGATTTATATGTAGAACAAAAATTAAATACATTAACATCTGCTTTACCTGTGGCATCTATTCTTACATTAGCTGCTACTGGTAGTGAGATGAATGGAAACTCAGTTATCTCAAATATGCATACTAATCAAAAATTAGCAATAGGACATGATTTATTAAGACCTGTATTCTCTATATTAGACCCTGAATATACTTTTACTGTAAATCAATATCATACTGCTGCTGGAGTAGTAGATATATTGAGTCATCTATTTGAACAATATTTCACTCCAGACCAAGAAGGATATCTACAAAATCGTTTAATGGAAGCTATGATGAAAACTGTTATTGAATATGGGCCAATAGCTTACAATGAATTAGATGATTATGAAGCTAGAGCCAATCTTATGTGGACAAGTTCTCTTGCTCTAAATGGAATGGTAACATATGGAAAAGTATCTACTGATTGGGCTACACATGGAATGGAACATGAGCTAAGTGCTTTTTATGATATAACACATGGAGTGGGATTAGGAATACTTACACCATATTGGATGAAATATGTATTATCAGAAGAGAATGTACATAGATTTGTAGAGTATGGTAAAAATGTATGGAACTTAGATGGAGAAAATAATATGGAAATAGCAAATAAAGCTATTAATAAAACAAGAGAGTTTTTCTCTTCATTAGGTATTCCAAGTACCCTTAAAGAAGTGGGAATAGATGAAAGTAAATTAGATAAGATGGCAGAACAAGCTACAATGTTTGGAGCATTGGGAAGTATGAAAAAACTATATAAAGAAGATGTTTTAGCTATATATAAAATGGCTTTATAATATGAAATTACAAATTATCACAAATAATTATTAGTTAAAAAAGGAGCTGATAAAATGAATTACAATGATTATTTTGAAAGAGATGTGTCTAACATAAGCACTGAAGTGAGCAATGCCTTTGTAAGAAAAGTTATGTTAAATATGATAGGAGGATTATTTATTACTACTTTAGTTCCTATCTATGTATTTTTCTTTAATTCAGAGTTAGTTTATACTCTAGCTAGATATTTTAAATTGATAGCTTTAGCTGAGGTTGCTCTTGTATTTTTCTTAAGTTTAGGAATTAATAAGATGTCATCTGTTACTGCTAGATTTTTATTTTATGTTTATGCTTTGATGAATGGAATACTATTTTCTAGTCTAGCCTTTGTATTCCATCCCATATCTATACTATATACTTTAGGAGTTACAACTATAATGTTTATAGTAATTGGGGTATATGGTTATACTACAAAAGAGGACTTAACAAAGTATAGCAAATTTTTAATGACAGGATTAATTACTATAATTATAATCTCACTTATCAATATCTTTATTAAAGCACCTATGCTTTATTGGGTAGGAACTATACTTGGAGTAGTAATTTTTTCTGGACTAATAGCTTTTGATATCAATAGAATAAAATATATTGCCTACAACATTGCTGGTAGTGATGAAGAGATGGTAGAAAAGATGGGAATAATAGGAGCTTTAAATCTATACTTAGACTTTATCAACCTATTCCTTTATCTATTAAGAATTTTTGGAAAGAAAAGAAACTAGAGGTAGATTATGAAAAAATATCTAGGAATAATTTTTCTTTTATCCTCTTCTCTCCTTTTAGCACAAGAAAATTTTAATAATATGGGAGAGATACATAGTAAAATTCTAAGTAATAGAGGTAAAGAACAATTTAGAAAAAATATAATATTTAAAAAATTTGGTAGAGCTGGTTATAGTAACAGTAATCAATATCTTGAATACATAGGAGAGTTAGAAAATAGTTACGATAATTCCTCATCTAAATATGATGTAAAAACAAAGGGATTTATGATGGGGACAAATAGTAATCTAATTTCTAATCCAGATATATATGTTGGAGTAAGTGTTGGATATCTTAAATCTAAAATGAATTATAGTGATGAAGATGCTAGAGTGAGAACTTATGGTATAGATTACTATGTAGGGAAAAATATAGACAACTGGTTAATAATCGGAAAAGCTGGTTATACTGAAAGTAAAAATAGTTATGAAACTTATAGATATCGTACTAAAGATTATTCATTAGGAGCAGAGGGAGGATATATGTATTCTCTTGGAGAGAAAGCTATCATCTATCCTTATATCTCTTTAGATTGGAATCAATATACTATGAAAGCTCATAATAATATAAAAGATAATGATGATAGAGTTGGAAGTGGAGCTTTAGGAGTAACTTATGCTCAAGAATTTAGAGAGAAATTTTTACTAACTGCTTCTGGAGAATGGAACTACGATTTTCCTAATAGAGAGAGCATCAGACTTAACAATGGAGAAAAAATAAAAGGATTAGAAGTGGGAAGAGATGCAGGGATATTTAATATAAAACTTGGATATTATCTAGATCCTGATTTCTTAGTAAGCTTAGGGTATAGTAGTTTTTGGAATAGAGAATACTACTATGATATGTTTAGCTTGACACTATCTCACAACTTCTAATATTGACAAAGGAATATATATTTGTTATAATAAATTAACAACCCTTGGGAGGCTGCCTATATGGACTAGGTGGCTTTCTTTTTTTATTTTTTGAAAAAAATATGATATAATATAATATATTTGAATATATAGTTTAAAGGAGAAATTTATGAGAAAAAAAATATTAATTGGAAGTATTTTATTAAGTTTTTCATTATTTGGACAAGATATTTACCAAGAGAGTGTAAATAAGCTTGAAATGACAGAACTATCTAATACTTACTCTAAAGAAAAAATAGAACGTTCATTAAAAGGATATAAAAAACTTAAAAAAGAAAAATTAGAAGAACTAGCTTCAAAAGCTGTATTAGTAGATTTACAAGCTATAACAGTTGATGATTTAAATTATTCTAAAAATATAAACTTAAAATTAGAAAATTACATAAGTAATTTTAAAGATATAAGTGAAAATTCTTTAGGAAATATTTCTGATAAAAATATAATAGAAAGAATTAATAGAAAATACTCAACTTTTAAAGTGATAGAAAAAAATTCTTTGATAGATAGTTTAAACATTGCATTAGCTAAAAAACTTACAACAGGATATAATATTAAAATAAAATCTACATATGCTAATTTTAATCCTGAATTATCTTTAAGTTATGGGCATAATGGAATAAAACATGCTAATCAGCTTATTGCTCTTATGAAAAGTGAAGGATTAGATGCTAAAGTTCAGATTGAACCAAAAACTTCTGCATACCTTCATATGCCAGATTGGGGAGAACCAGCAACTCCTAATATTGTAATGGAAGATGGACAAATAGTAATTACACCTTTAGAATATGACTTACAATTTGAATTTAAAGATAAAGCTGATAAAATGAAATTTATACAACTTATTGATAAATATGCTAAAAAAGATGAGGTTGATGAGGAAAATCTTATCTACGATGCTTGGTGGCAACCATTCTTACAAACTGAAAAAATAGATGGATTTGAAAAGTTAATAGTTAATATTGCTAGTGAAGGAGAATATGAAGCATATGTTTTAACTTTACCTGAAAAATCAGATGCTCTAATAAAAGAGTTAGCTAAAAATAAAAATTTAAAATTAAAAATAAAAGAAGTTTATGTAAATCCTTCATTTTATAGATTTATGCTAGGAGAATATAAATAATAATAAAAGCCCAGATAAAATCTGGGACTTTTATTTTATAAATTTTTCTACCATAACATAATATTATCTTTAAAAAAAAGACCCCGTAGGGTATGAGGTCAGAATTATCTGTACTTTCTCACTAACCATACAATAATGAGAATAAGTAATACACCTAGAAGAATTACTCCACCATTCTAATAATTAAGGAGTTCAGAGAACGACTATAATTATTAAGACACAGAAGTTTATTTTCTGTGCTACCTCAAACTTATTGTTTGAATTGTTACAGTCATTTCTGTACCTCCTATTAAAATATGGGTTTCTAGGTACTTTAATTATAACAAAATAATATCAAAAAGTCAAATCCCATATACTTATGTCTTCTTCAACATCTTATCAAATTTCTCATAGTTAACCTTAACTCCATCATCTAAATCAAGGTCAATTTTTAATTCAGCAATATGCTTAATCTCATTAGCATAATCTCTTAACTCTTTCAACATTGCATCTAACTCTTTTAAAGATTTTTCAGCTTGTTTCTTTTCTTTAGCAGAAGCACCATCATCAAAAGTTATTCTCTCATAAAAAGCTCTTAAGTTCTCTAGTTTATCTTGATAAGAAAGTAGATATTCAGTTCTCAACTATTTTTTCATATCTATAAATATATTAGAGCAGAGAAACCATTTTTTCAGAAACTACATATTGTTCACGATTTAAAATTAAAAAGTCAATTTTTTTATAATTTATTTCAGACAAAATTTTAGTAAAATAATCATTATCCCCTGTTACTAGACCTTTTCTTCGTTGAGTAATCTCTTCTAACTTTTTATTTTTTTCAAAAGTTTCTCTTATGTAATCTATAATAATTACCTATTTTATTAGTATTTCTACACTTTTTCAATAAAAAATCTACTTCTTCCTGCTCTTAAAGATGATGCTAGATTAAAAGCTATTGAGATAGATTTATTTGAACTATTGGTAAAAAGTTTAAAAAATGATGAAATATTTGAATCTGTTTTCAAAATGGAGGAGAGAAGAGGGCAAAAATTCTTTATGAAAAACTTAAAAAAAGTTTTAATATGGAAGTTATATGCAATTATTTTAAAGAAAAATCAAAGGATAAAAATTTTGTAATTATAACAGGAGTAGGGAAGATTTTCCCACTTGTTAGAACACACGCTCTTCTAAATAATTTACAAGTTATCTTTAATGAGACAAAGGTTCTTCTATTTTTTCCAGGAAAATATACTACTACTACTGATTTAAGAGTTTTTGGATTTAAGGATAATCACTATTACAGAGCTTTCAGGATAGATTAAAAAATAAAGTTTAGATTAGAGAGATAATTTATAATATAAAAAATACCCAGTAGAATATTACTGAGGATTTTTTATATTATTCTAATCCAATACTTCCTTAATAGTATTACTAATAGTTCTTATTAAAGTTTTTTTAGAAACTAAAGTAATCAAATCTAAAGTTGTTAAATTGTCTAGATGACGTCTTAAAGTTTGAATACTTTTTATTCCTTTTACATATTTTAGTAATTCTTTATCAGGTAATGGATTTTCTTTGGCAAAAATATAGTTTTGAATATAGATAAATAATATATTACACTCAATCTCTGAAAGACTATAAGAAGTTTCTATACTATCTATATACTTCTCTGCATAGTTAAGTTTTAATATCTTATCTTTAAGCATCTGTATAATACTTTCTTGTCCATTAACAATGAAATTTAACATTCCTATTACAAAAAATGTTACTTCTCCATAATTTTTTACTTTTGAAGTATTTAAGAAAAGTTCAGCATATTTTTTTCTATCTTCAAATATAGAATAAGAAAGAGATAAACCTGTATAAATATCTACTTTTCTTGCTAAATACATAGAGAAAAGAAATCTTCCAAATCTTCCATTTCCATCATAAAATGGGTGAATATATTCAAAATAATAGTGAACAATAGAAGCTTTTAATAAAGATGGGATATCCTTTCTATTCATAAATTTAATCAAGTCGCTAATATGCTCTATTATAGTATTTTCTGAAGGGTCTCCACTATGCATATTACTAGCTCCATTTGAAACATTTATTCTCCCTTTTCTAAATAAAGTTCCATCTAATTTATTTTCTGGATTTTTTAAAATATCCTCTAAAAATATATCATCATACATTTTTCTTATCTGTTCTGGAGAATCAATGTTTTCAACATTATTTAATATAATCTGAGTATATTTATTAACAATACCAGAGTAACGAGTAGTTTTCTTTTGGTCCATACTCTCATATATCTCTTTTTTTGTTGAATGTACTCCTTCAATTCCATTAGTTTTAGTAATTTCATTTGTCATAATATCATTGATACAAGCAAACTTTGCAGCAGCTGGTAACTCTGAATCTAATTCCATAATCTCCTTACTATTTAAAAATATTTTTTCTTGGAGAAGATTAATTTCGTTTATAGGTAAACAGAATAAAGAATATTGCTCTTTTACTACTCTTTCTCCTCTTAATATAGGATAAATTTTTAATTCAGTATTATAAGTACAACAATTCTCAATTCTTTTTTGATATTCCTCAACTACATTTTCTCCTTTAAAATGTAATTTTTCTAAACTTTCATATTGAGCCATTTTATAAAAACCTCCTATATTATATTTATTATTATATTATACTATAATTTAAAATATAAAAAAAGTAAATTTTAATATATTTTCTTTTTTTTATTTGTCTACTCATATTTAAACTTTACCACTATTCTATAAATTATTTAAAAATATTTTAAAGAACAATTCTAATTTATTTATTTATTAATTTATGATATAATTAGTATAAGATACTAAGAAGAGAAATTAAGGAGAATTATTTAATGGAAAATAGAAAGATAAATAAATTTATTGGGGCACACGTATCTACGTGCGTCTTTATATGTATGTTTTTATTTTCTTCTATTTTAGAACACTCTTTATAATAATATAAAAAATAGCTCTACATTCTTGGTGTAGAGCTAAATATTTAGATAAATTTCAACTTCAAAATCATCTTTTGGAGTTTTTTTCTTTTTATATACCACTATTTTATTTACTATTATTTTAAGGATCCTATTTGCTTCTTCAATATTAGATAAATCTATTTTAGAAAAATACTCTTGTATCATTTCATTATTAGATTTTTCTACTTCTATTTCTCCAAAACTCTTTTTTTGTTTTTCTAAGCTTATTATTCTTGCTTCTATATCTTTCTTATCTTTTAAGTATTTATCTTTTGGAATCTCATCTTCTATATAAAGTTCATAAATCTTATTTAACCTATTCTTGAATCTATTTATTGAGCTATCTATCTGTTTTATATTTACTTGTCTTTTTTTCTCAATCTCAATATCATTAAAATTCAAATTATTAATTTGTTTTTTCAAAGTATCTATTACAGCTTTCTCAAGTAAATCTCCCTTTATAGTTGCAGAACTACATTCTAGAATATCTTTATAGAAAAATTTATCAGAATATCTTAAATTATTAAGATTACAACCATAATAAAGATTTTTATCATAAGACCCTCCTCTTTTCCTTATATAATTATTTCCACACTCTTTACATTTTAATAACCCACCTAGTAATGTTGGCTTTGTATTAGAAGCTTTTCTATTTAAGCTTTTATACATCTCTTGGACTTTTTCCCATTTATCTTCAGGAATAATAGCTTCATGCCAACCTTTTACTATAAAAGCTTCTCTATTATTTTTCTTTCTATTACTTCTAGTTCCATATCTTATATACCCTTTATAAGTAGGATTAGTTAGTATTCTCTTTACTTGTTTATTTCCCCAAGAAAACTGTAATTTATTATTAATTTGATTAAGACTATATCCATTTAAGAAATCTTCATAAATATTTTTTACTATTTCAGCTTTTTCCTCATCAATTTCTAATCTTTTATTTACTAATTTATATCCAATAGGTGGTTTACCATTTACCCATTGTCCTTTACTAGCTTTAAAATATAATCTATCAGTTACCCTTTCAGCTGTATTATCTCTTTCAAATTGAATAAGACCTAATCTTATATTCATAGCAAATTTTCCATCTGGAGTAGTAGTGTTATAGTTAGGTTCTCTGATTGAGATATATTCTATATTATTTTCATTTAAAAGACTAAAGAATAAAACTAGCTCTTTCATTTTTCTAGCTATCCTAGAAGTTTCTAGGACTACTAATATATCAAAATCTCTTCTCCTGATATGTTTCTTTAACTCTAAATATCCTGCTCTATCATCTTTAGTACCACTCTTTACATCTTTGAGTATTTTATATATTTCATATCCATTAGTTTTACAATAACGAATACATTCATCAGTTTGCTCTGTTAAAGATTCATTTTTATCTTGCATTATGGTAGATACTCTATTGTATATAATAACAGTCTTACTCTTTGAATCTCTCATTATCCTCTACCTCTTTTATATTTGATATTAATTTTTTTCTATAATAATCAGCTTCATAATTGTCTTCATTAAAAATGACTTTTATTTTCATAGTTTCCTCCTTAATAATTATAGTATTAAAAATTATTTTTTTAAATGATTAATTCTTTATTTTAAGACTTTTTATATTTTTATATGATTAAGAATATGGCTTTTATTTTCCCATTTTTAATAAAATTGGGAAATTTTAAAATAATGCTTCACATTTATTATTTTCTCTATATTTATCAGCTAAAGATTTAAAATTCCTATAAAACTCTGTCTTTGATATACCTAATCTTTCTATTAAAGTTTTATTATCTATTTTATAATTTATTCTACATAGTTCTTGGAGAAGAGAGAGCCTTTTCTCCCTCTTTTTAGTACAAGCTTTATATACTATTCCTGATTTTCTAATTTTCATAATTAAGCTCCAAGTAATCTTTTGAAGAATCCTCTATGTTTTAAGCTATAGTTCTCAGCTTTTAGTTGTTCATTCTCTCTTTGAAGTCTTTGCTCTCTTTCTCTATGCTGTCTTATAAGTATTCTTAATTCATTATTTTTATCAATCCAACTTTCATTAAGGAACTGTTGTTCTGCTATTATGAAATATAATCTAGCTATTTCAACTCTATACTTATTAATTTCTCTTTTCTTTGCTTGTTTGCTCATATAACCAACTCCTAATTTTATCGAATAAAGATTTTTTCTTATTTTGAGATATGATATTTTCTTTTATTATATTTTCTTTATCTTCAGATTTAAAATTTATAGAAAAATAAACTTCATATAATCTTCCATTATCATTGAAACTATTGTATGTTATATAATACTCTTCAAATTCGAGAGAATTAACCTCTTTTTCCAATCTATCCAAAACATCATCATCAACACTTTTTATATCTTTGTCATAGACTGATACACTATAATTTTCTTCTCCTGTTTTTATGTACCATTCTTCCATATGTTCTTTTTTATTTTTTATCTCCTCACAAATACTAACTATAAAAAACTTTATATCAATTTCTCTATTTTTCAACTCTTCCTCTAAATACTTTTTTCTTTTCTCTTTTAAAGTCATTTATAACCACCCTAATTTTTTATATGCTTCTTTGAGTTGCTCTGGTGTAACTCCTCTATCATTCATTTCATTGACTAGAATATTTAATTTCTCAAATTCTACATCTTCAAAATAAATAGTTCCCATTATTTCAAATATTTCATTGCAATCCCAATCTATACGTTTTTCTATATAATCATAATTCAAAAATATATTATCGTCATCTTCTTTAAATTCTTTAGGAGTTAAGTTCTCTTTCAAAAACTCCACCAAGTCAAAAGGCTTTTTATCCTCTTCTTCGGTAGGCAACTTAATCTCATTCCAGTATAAAGTTACTATTTTTTCTTCCCGTTCAAATTTTTCATTTATTAAGTAACCATCAAAATCAAAATCATTTTCACAAGTTTTAAATTTAACACTAAAATAACGTTTTATACAACCTAAGTTGTGAACTTTAGTTACAGTACCTTTACCACATAATAGATGATAAACTGTATTGTTGACTCTAACATTATCAAACTTTGCCATTAATATTCCTCCTTAATAACTCTTTCTTTGAATACTTCCCAGTTTTGTTCTCTAATTCTTATTCTATTTCTTACAGCAAATATCCAAGTTCCAGCTATAAAATATATTGAAATATTCTCATCAAATCTATATCCTCTTTTCTTTTTAAGGATATTATATTTATATTTTTCTAAGTTATCTGCATTAAATCTCATCTTATAAGCTCCAATCATCTTTTATTCTTACAGTTATATTTCTTTTCCATTCAGTTAAATAAGTTTGTATCATTTTATCTTTACTTATATCATTATTTACGTAGATAGATATGAGTAAAGTCATTATATTAAGACATTTAGAAATTGATAAGCACCATTCTGTACTACTCAAATGCTTTATCAATTCAAGCTCAACATCATATCCATAAGTTGTATAAGGATCTACACTTTCCCAAGCTCTTTCCCAAGACTCTGACAATATTCTTATAAATTCTTGGTCTTTACCTGTTAATAAATTACAAATTTGAAGATAGAAAAAGCATATATCAACACTTTTTTTAATCATCTTTTCTCTATCAAATTCCTTTTGTTTACAAGTTTTATGAGTATTCTCAGTTTCTTCATTAAACTCTATTATTTCAGCTATCATGCTTTTAACCATTTTATTGTAGTTTCTGCGTCTTGGTACAAATCCATTTTCTCTAGGCTTAGCAACTTCTTCATCAAGTTGTCTTTGTAACTCTAATAAGTCAGCAAATTTTATATCTTCAAATGATGACTTTAGTGTTTCTTTTGATATTTCTATAAATGTATCATCAAAGATATTTTCTAATTTTATTTCAGCACCACTTAAAGCATTATCTTTACTTTCTTTAAAAAACATACCACTCGTAATTTTTAAAATACTTTCTGTCATCATTCCATTTTCATTAATTACAGAAATTTCAAAATCTTTAATACATTGATATATCATTTTCTACCTCTTTCTTTCTTCTATTTTTTTGTTGGGTAAGCATAAGCTATATTTTTTCTTTCTTTTGGAGCTTTGATTATCTTTCCAGAATTATTAATATAAAATTGTCTTTCTACTAAATTACCTTTTCTTTTAAAATTCATTAATAATTTTGAATCTTTATTTATATAAATCATTTTATCAACAACAACCAAAAGCATTGCCTCTTGGTCTTTAGGAAAATCAAGTTCTATTTCCTCAGAGCATCTTAGAGCTCCTTTTCTAAATTTTAAATTTATCTTTCCTATTCTATTTTTCTTTCTAGTTTTTAACTTCATCTTTTACCTCTAGCAACTAATTATCATATTTAACCTCTTCAAATTTACATGGTTTTATTTTTTATATCCCTTGTTTTTTAATTTTAAACTTTCTAGCATAAGCACTAGCATATATTTTTATAATCTCATTACACTCATTTTCTGTAAGAGGAACATCAGTATCAATACAAAACTCAATTTCTTTATTTCTTTCTATAATTGTTAATTCTAATATTTTCTTATTTTCTTTCATTTATTTTACTCCTATACTAATCTAGCTTGTATCTGTGTAATATGTAGATACTTGCTTCCAACTCTCTTTTTAATCTCAAGCCTATTTCCCCATTTTTCTATTAAACTTGGAATCATAGCTCTAAATCTTCCTCTAGTATGGAAGTTTTCTCTCATTACTATATATACACAAGGCTCTCCTTTATATTCTCCAATTTCTCTTACTTCTGCTATATATTGAGGTTTAAGTTCATGGTCATATTTAAAACTAGTCTTTTTAATATCATTTAACATAGTAACTCCTCCTATAAGGAAGAGGGAAAAATCCCTTTTATTCCTCCATCTTTCTATCTATCTCTTTATCTATCCATTCTTGAATAGTTGCTACATCTGTTTTTGTCATATTATCAAAATCTATCTTTAATTCTTTTTTTACTTCTTTTTTCAAATCTATCTTGAGTATATCTGAATTTCTAAGAAGTTCTACTCTATCTTCATCAGTTGCTGGAATATCAGTTATAACTTCAATATCCTCTCCTGTGTTATCTGCAAATTGTCCTATTATAGTTCCATCATCTTCTACTTCTTTAACTACTAGTCCATCTGTTTGAAGAGCTTTTTGAACTTCAACAGATAAAGCTCCAAATTTACTAAGATTTAATTTCAATACTGTTTTTAATGCCATAGCATCAAAGTTCTTACTCCAGTTAGACATTGAATATCCTTTTCTTAAATCATATTGGTATGATTGACTGTATTTTTCAGCATGATTTTTAACTTGGCCAACTGTCATAAAAAGAGTGTTTCTAAATCCATTATTAAACTCTATATAAGATGCATAACCTACTGTTTTAGCTTCTAATCTTTTATCTAAGTCTTCTATAAATTTAAGATTTAATTCTCCAGTAAGAATGTTATATCCTTGAATTTCTCCTTCTTTTATCTCTATTGCATTGATATATTTATACTCTCCACTTCTAAGAGCTAACTGTATATACCCTTTATATCCCATTTGAAATTGAGCTAACATTCCTTTGTTTTTATCATTGTATGGTACTATATATGCAAATCCTAAATTTTTCTCTATTGGAAGATTTAATACTGCTGAAGCAATAGCAGCATTTATAATACTTTGAGGTTCTGCCTGTTGTAGTTGAGGTGTACCCTCAACTACTTGTATTATTGCCATCATAAAATGGCCAGCTCTTTCTCCTAATAAAGATTTAAGTTGTTTTTTTATAGCTTGAGTTGCCAACATACTTTTCAAAGCTGGAACTCCTACATTACTTTGTATATCATCTTTTGGTACTAAATCATTTTTTACTTTTGCCATTATGCCACCTCTTTAATTATTTTATTTTCAGGAAGTTCTTTTAGATTAAATCTCTTAGCACCTCTTGAATCTACTTTCCAAGTTGCTAAATATCTTCCATTAATTAATAAGCTTTCTGTTTCTAGTTCTATCATTTTCTTTTGAATTTTTGCTTTTGTTAAATCTAAGTCAGTATCTATATCTTTAATTTCTTTAGATATTAGCTTTTTAGTATCATTCATTGAGAAATAAGCTTCCATTTCTTTATCTTCTATTTTTATTAATGGTATTTTTTCATACTTATTCTCAAAACCTTGAAACTCTTGCTTTAGGAACTCACATTCAGCTGGACAGCCATTTAGTTCAGGTTCTATATTTTCATCAAGACACTTTTGAAATCTCTTAGTAAGTTCATAAGCTAAAGATATTAATTTATCATTTCTTTCTATCTCATAAACTCGAGTAAATCTATTATCTACAAATCCTACTAGGAATCCTTTATTTTTTCCTAATACTGCAAGTTGTTGTTGGACTTGAGCAAAATATTTATTAGGAACTTCCTCTCTTTCCCATTCATATGAAGTGAAACTATTACCTGTCTTTAGTTCCACTGGGAACCATTCTCCATCAATCTTTACCCAACTATCAGGAGTACAACTCCATAGTGGATATATTGGATTTCCTACTACTTGATTCCCTTTTCTAGTTGCTTCAACCTTTAGACCAAACTCTTTTTCAAAAAGTACTGGAAGATGGGCAATTATAAAATCCTCTGCATAGTGTCCAAACTCCATAGCTATTTGAGAGTTAAAGGATATATCACGGCTGTATATTCCTTTTCTCTCTGCCCACATCAAATATGGAGAAGTATATCTATCTGGTTGGTCTATTAGCTTTTGTCTAAAAGCATTATCTACAACTAAGATTGATGTATCTGTTGCTCCTATTCTTCTATGATTTAACCATTCTCCATAGCCACTACATTCTCCAGCAAATAATACTTCACTAGTATGTAATGTATTCTCTTCTATAAATTTTTCTAATTCTGCTTTTCTCATTTTGCTATATCCACTAAGTCCCATTGACTTAGCTTTTTCTCTTAACTCTTTTACAGTCATTAAGACCACCTCTTTTTAAGTTTTTGATAAGGCTCTCAATTAAATGAGAGCTATATAAAAGACTTAAATTTCTAAGGAATCTTTTCTATTTACAGAAATTACATGAACTAAAATTTCCCAAACTTTTTTACTGTTTCTAAGTTTTATTCTTTTCATCTTTATTATTCTTCCATCAATTCTTCCTCTTATAAATTGTTTGATAATTATATTTGCTCCCATATTTATAAAATCTTTTGGTTTACCTGAGTTAATCATAAAAGGTTCTCCATTATCAAAGCAAACAATAGTACAGGAACTATCTAAAAGTATTTTTTTATTTTCAATCATTCTTTTTTGAAATTTCTTAGTATTTTTTTTATTCATTTTTTCCTCCTAATTTAAGTTTTTGAAACAGCTCCTAATTCTCTAGGAGCTATCCTAAAAACTCAAATTACTTATCCATCATTACTCCAATAAGCCACATAAAAGCACTTATTAGAATTATTTCAATTATTCCTATCATCTTTACCCCTTAACATGCTATTTGTTCCCATTTTTTTGCTATTTCATTCTCTTCTTTATATTCTTTACTATGACTTTCTTTCTCTTCTTCAATCCATCTTGTAATAATTCTAATTGCTTTGTCTAAAACCTCTTCCCAAGAATTAGCTTGGTATCTATCTCCCATTACATATACTGTTGGTTTTCCCTCTTCAACTGTTAAATTAATATCTTCATCAGAATTTTCATTGTATTTTCTTGATAAAAAGATTAAGTTTGTTATTTTAGATTCCATTCTTCTTCCTCCTCATCTTCCTTATAACTTAAAGCAGTCTTGAATGTATCAAACTCTTTTATAAATATTCCAATTATTCCAGCAAATATTAATAAATTAACTATCATCTTTCCTCCCTAATATTTTCATTGATTTTCTTTTCTACTTCTTCCAATTCTTCTGTATCAACTTCAATCTTTGGTACTTCTACTTTGATTTCAGTAATCTCTACAATTATCTTTGGAATTTTTATCTTTTCCATTATTCCTCCCTTGACAGTTCAAGGGGAAACTTGATATAATTTTTATAGTTGGATGTCAAGTTCCCACCAAGAACTTTTCATCTTGAGAGTAGTGTTCGCAGCACTACTCTTTTTTTTTTATTAATTTACTCTGTTTTTCAGAGTAAAACATTTAAAAAATATAAAGATATCGCTTTTATTGATATCTTTTAAATTTATTATACTCTGATTTTCAGAGAAAGTCAATAAATTTATTAATTTTTATCGTATTTTTATATAAAATACGGTATAATACTCTTATAAACAGAGCGAAAGGAGTAACCAAAATGGAAAATTTTGCTTTATTAATAAAAAAATTCAGAGAGGATAGAGGACTTTCACAAAAACAATTAGCTGAGAAAGCTGGAGTAGGCTCTGGAACTATTGGAGATATTGAAAGAGGAGATAGAAAAGGAAAAATTTCTACATTAGATAAAATTTCAAAAGCTTTGAATCTAACAAAAGAAGAAAGAGATAGATTAGATAATGCTTTTATGGGAAGAAATATTACTTTTTCATCAACTGACCCTAGAGTTGAAAATCTAAATAAAAGAGAAAAAAATCAATATGAAAAAACTATGGATGAAGCAGCATTATTTTTTTATGATGAAAATGTTTCAGAGGAAGATAAACAAAAATTATTAATGGCTATGAATGAATTATTCTTTATGAGCAAGCAAATTAACAAAGAAAAGTATTCTAAAAAATCTGATAAAGATAAAAAGTAGTGTGATAGCTATGGATATAAGAAAAAGGGTTGGTAATTTAGAAAGAAAATATGGGACTAGAAATCCATACAAATTATGTAAAAGAATGAAAATAAATATTGTTTATATGGATTTAGGAAATATAAAGGGAATTTATAAAAAAGTTGTTACTAATAAATTTATAGTAATTAATGAAAATTTAGATGAGTTTTGTCAAAAGGTTGTATTAGCTCATGAACTTGGACATGCTGTATTACATCATTCTAAAGAAATACAAGCATTAAAAGATTATGACTTATTTCCTAGATATATTAATCAAATAGAAATTGAAGCTAATACATTTGCTGCTGAATTATTGATAGATGATACTTTTGACAATGATGAATATATAGAAAATCCTAGTATTGATATAAGAATATTAGAGCAATTAAAAAAGTTAAAATATAGAAATAAATAAGTTAAACTTTAGTTATAGAAAGGAAAAAATTATGGAAACAAAGGAATATCTAGAATATTTTAAGCATTACTTTCAAAATTTGGCTCAATTTAGGAAAGAAAAAATTAAAAACTATCTTTTAGAAAACAACATTTGTCCTATAACGTTTTCAGAAAATGGTATGCCAATAGATAATGCTAAAAAAAATGAATTTGATTTTGTTATGGAATGTTTTTTACAGTACAAAGAAGCAATTATTTTATTTCAAAAATACGAACTTTTTCGGAATTATAAATATTCAATATTTTATGAAATAGAAAATTTTGATGAGGTTAAAATTAAAAAGTTGATTTCAGAAAAGAAAGAAAAATATTTTGCAATTGATAAATCTATCGAAAATTTTAATTTATATATAGACGAAAAAAATAATGCAATAAAAATAGAAAAAGGTTATTTTTTTAACGCTGAAGAAAATATTTATATAAAAATTCCTATTGGAATAGAAAAATATGATGATGTATTTTTTCAAAATATTAAGACAAAAATGAATTTTTTATGTATAATAGATTCTAAGAATAAAATATTAGAAGTTAGATATGATGGGTTATCTTACCCTTTTAAAACTACACAAGAGTTTTATTTAACTTTAGAAGCAGAAGCTGTTAAATTTATAATGTCTACTTTAAATTTAAAATTAAAATCTAAAGACTTAGAGTTTTTATCTAAAAACGTAGATCAAATAAAACAAGAAGGATTTAAAATTGTAAGGAAAAAAAATCATTTTAATGATGAAGGAGGAGCAACTTTACATAGTAACAGAAAAAATATGCTTCCATATGTTGATGATTTAAAAGAATTGTTAGATTATAAATTAAAACAATTTACTATTGGTACTATTGAATATCAAATAGCTGATGAACTTTCTAGAGAAATTAAACAATTTTTGATTGAAAAAGAAGAAGAGTCAAGTTGTTTAAATATAATTTTAGAAATAGAAAATTATAGAACCCATTTTAATTTTTTAATGGAAAAAGAAATTAGTTGTATTGTTCAACATGAATATATGGATACTAAAAATGATGGAGGGAGGGGAGATTATGTCAGAAGTGTTATTCTACAGCTTGAAGAAAAATTTAATAGAGTTGGGAATCAAAGAGAATAAACTTCCTGACTTAGAAAAATATTTAAAAAATAATAGGGGTAATATTATTTTTTTTAAAAATTTTATATCAAAGTTTAATCTAACAAAAGAAGAAGGAAAAAATGTTCTTTCCTTTTTACTTGATAAAGGTATATTAGAAATAATGTATAGACTTATATATGAATCAAATTATTGGGATTTTTATAACATTAGAGAAATTCCTAGTGAAATTGAAGTTGGAGATATAATTATCTCAGATGTTTTTAACAAACTCATTATTTTATTTAAGGTGAAAGAAAATGAATGAATATAATCTAAACCTTGTAAATGATTTAATATATAATCCTAATTTTAAATCTTACTTCATTAATTCTATTTTTAAGATAACTGAACAGGAAAAAAAAGAAATATTAGAAATAATAAAAAATATTAAACTAGATAACTTTAAAACTACAAAAGAAAAAGGAAATGCTCTAGAAATTTTGATGAAAAAAATTTTTAAAGCTGAAAATCTTTTTAAAGTTTATCAAAATATACATACTTCATCAAATGAAATTGACTTAGTTATTCAAATACAATCAAATGGATTATTATTTAACTTAAATACTATATTAGGTGTACAAGGAGATAAAATATTAGTTGAATGTAAAAATTATAAGAAAAAAATTGATGTTACTTGGATAGGAAAATTCGCTCATTTATTAAATCATCACAATATAGATTATGGAATAATTTTTTCTAAATATTCCTTAACTGGAACAAAGAAAGGAAAATTAACTTGGAATCAAGCTGCAGG
>OGER01000473.1_pt1 | contig 42862 bp, 38 predicted proteins | sample 1570691 | NCBI WGS metagenome assembly OGER01 (sample SAMEA2582143, study PRJEB24529) | metagenome | biome: Human gut stool | place: China | collected 2011
GTCAGCGTCGCCGGGGTTGAGATCGGGATGATACTGCTTCGCCTTCTGACGGTATGCTTTTTTTATCTCGTCCTCAGTGGCATTTTTGCTGACCCCGAGCACCTCGTAAAAATCTCTTTTATCAGCCAAGGGAAATTACTCCTTTTTACTTACAATGTACTATTGAGGGACTGCAAAGCAATCCCTCAGCCAGTCATACTTTTTTGCAAAGCAGCGCTTTGCACCGGAGCGTCGTGGCGCCGCCCCATAACGGCATATTATAACACCGTTTCATATTGTGCCGCTCACGCGGCATCGGGTCGTCGGGTCGCCGACCCCTACAAGAATCTATGTGTTGCTTCTCGCAACGCAGCTATGTGCGGTTTCTCCGCAAGCCTTATCAGGGCAGGCAATAGCGGAATTTTGTGAGAGACAAGGCGTGAGGTTCTGACCGTGAGGGAGCGTACGTCGGTACGTGACCAAGTTCTCAGGTTCTCACAACGCAGTATCACGCGAAATTACGCATTGCCGGCTGTCAATTCCTGCGAAAGGTAGGCAATAGCGGAATTTTGTGCGAGACAAGGCGTGAGGTTCTGAGAACGCGGGAGCGTACGTCGGTACGTGACCAAGTTCTCAGGTTCTCACAACGCCGTATCGCGCGAAATTACGCATTGCCGACTTAGTCGTTGTCTTCGGGAACGTCGGTGTAGTTCGCCTCAGTGTATCCCGCATCATTGCCGGGCTGAGCGCCGTCGGCGCCCTGCTGAGCCTGAGCCTGCTCGGCTGCTGCCTTGTAGACCTTCTCGGAGATCTCATAGAACTTAGCGGTGAGCTCCTCCTGGCGGGACTTGATGAGGTTGATATCCTCGCCCTTGAGGGCCTCTTTAAGGGCATCGACCTTGTCATTGATGTCCTTCTTGTCGTCCTCGGAGAACTTGTCGCCGTCCTCGCTGACGAGCTTCTCGCACTGATAGACCATCTGGTCTGCGCCGTTTCTGATATCAACTTCCTCGCGGCGCTTCTTGTCTTCCTCAGCGAACTTCTCAGCCTCGTCAACAGCCTTCTGGATATCCTCCTTGGACATGTTGGACGAAGAGGTGATGGAGATCGACTGCTCCTTGCCGGTGCCCAGATCCTTTGCGGAAACATGGACTATGCCGTTTGCATCGATATCGAAGGTAACTTCGATCTGCGGCACGCCTCTGCGCGCGGGCATGATGCCGTCGAGGTGGAACACGCCGAGGGTCTTGTTATCCTTAGCGAAGTCTCTCTCGCCCTGGAGGACATGGACTTCAACTGAGGGCTGATTATCAACTGCGGTCGAGAAGATCTGGCTCTTCTTGACGGGGATTGTGGTGTTTCTGTCGATGATCTTGGTGTTTATGCCGCCCATGGTCTCGATGCCGAGTGACAGCGGGGTAACATCAAGAAGAAGCAGTCCTTTGACATCGCCTGCAAGGACGCCGCCCTGGATAGCAGCGCCGATAGCGACGCACTCATCGGGGTTGATGCCCTTGAAGGGCTCGACGCCTGTGTACTTCTTAACAGCTTCCTGAACAGCGGGGATACGGGACGAGCCGCCGACCATAAGGATCTTGTGGAGATCGGAAGTCTTGAGTCCGGAGTCCGATATAGCCTGGCGAACAGGACCCATTGTCGCTTCAACGAGGTCTGCGGTCAGTTCGTTGAACTTAGCTCTGGTGAGGGTCATCTCAAGGTTGAGCGGAGTGCCGTCGGAATTCATGCCGATGAAGGGCAGGTTGATGGTGGAAGTGGTGACGTTAGAAAGCTCAATCTTCGCTTTCTCGGCAGCCTCTTTCAGTCTCTGCATAGCCATCTTGTCGCCGCGAAGGTCAACGCCCTCGCTCTTCTTGAACTCGTCGGCGATCCAGTCGATAACTCTCTGGTCGAAATCGTCGCCGCCGAGGCGGTTATTACCGGCAGTTGCAAGAACTTCCTGAACGCCGTCGCCCATCTCGATGATGGAGACATCGAAGGTGCCGCCGCCGAGGTCATAAACCATGACCTTCTGGTCGTTCTCTTTATCAATGCCGTAAGCAAGAGCCGCCGCTGTGGGCTCGTTGATTATTCTCTTGACCTCAAGGCCTGCTATCTTACCGGCATCCTTTGTAGCCTGACGCTGGGAGTCGGTGAAGTAAGCGGGAACGGTGATAACAGCCTCGGTGACCTTCTCGCCGAGATAAGACTCTGCGTCGGTCTTGAGCTTCTGAAGAATCATCGCGGAAATTTCCTGAGGGGTGTACTTCTTGTCGTCAATCTTAACTTTGTAATCGGAACCCATCTGTCTCTTGATGGAGGAGACGGTTCTGTCGGGATTTGTGATAGCCTGACGCTTTGCGACCTGGCCGACAAGTCTCTCGCCGGTCTTGCCGAATGCGACGACGGAAGGCGTGGTTCTTGCGCCCTCGGCGTTGGGGATAACGACGGGCTCGCCGCCCTCGATAACTGCTACACATGAATTTGTTGTACCTAAGTCAATACCTATAACCTTTGACATAATAAATTACCTCCGAAGTAATGAATTGTTTAATTTATATTCCAAAAATGCCTTGCGGCATCAGTTGGCAACCTGAACAACTGCAGGTCTTATGACCGTGTCGCCGAGCTTATAGCCCTTTGTGAACACTTTGACGATAACATTCTCGCCGACATTCTCGTCCTCAACGTGCATGACAGCCGAGTGGATGTTCGGGTCGAATGCGTCGCCCTCGGCGCCGAACGCCTCAATGTCGAGCGCTTTGAGAATATCGCCGAACTGCCTGTATATCTGCTCGACTCCCTTGCGGTAGCTGTCGGCATCGGCCTCGGCGTTCATCGCCGCGCGTTCAAAATTATCTATGACCGGGAGAAGCTTCTCGACGACATCCGTTTTCGAGCGGATTTTTATGTCGTCCTTCTCGCGCAGCGAACGCTTGCGGAAGTTATCATATTCCGCCGCGAGGCGCAGGAAGTTGTCGGCACTCTCCTTGAGTGACTGCTGAGCCTTTTCGAGCTCTTTTTCGAGCTCGGCTATGCGGTCTTTCTTCGAGGACTTCGAGGCTTTCTTTTCAGCCTTCTTTGTGTCCTCTGCCGGAGCGGTCTCGGGGGTGGTGTTCTCCTCCGCCTGCTCGGGCTTTTTCGTGCTCTCGCTCATTGGTGTTACATTCCTTTCGTTATTCTTCAAGTGCTTTTTCCATCGTTTTGCTGATGCACTGAGAAATATATTTAAGACCGGGAACCAGTCTGCGGTAGTCCATTCTTGTCGGTCCGATAATGCCTATCGAACCGCTGCTGTCCTCGCCGACGGTGTACCGCGCGAGGATAACGCTCGAATTGTCGAGCTGAACGAAGCCGTTCTCTCTGCCGATCCTTATCTCAAGCTCGCCCTTCATGCTGTCCGCGAGGGTTCGCAGCGGAGTGCCGCGGCTCAAAAACTCGAGCAGCTCATACGCTCTGCCCGCATACTCTCTGTGGTGCAGCAGATTTGACTGGCCGGAGAGGAACACATGCGGCTGTGCGGCGCTCTGCGACAATTCGGCGACCGCCGAAAGCATTGGGAACATCGCAAGCGACTCCATTCCGAGCCGTGCCGCTATCGATTGGAGATAAGCGGGGGTCAGGCTGCTGACCGGCACGCCGATGAGCATCGCCTGCGCGACATTATAAAACGTTTCGCAGATTGCCGTGTCTATCGCGGAGTCAAGCCTGAACAGCTTGCTTCTGAGGATACCGTTGCTCGCCAAAAGCACTATCATCGCGGTGTGCGGTGAAATCGGAACCAATTCGACGCGCTTTATCTTCGTGTTCTCGCCCGACGGTGTCGTCATAACGGCGGCGCACTGGGTGAGATAAGCGAGTGCTTCGCCCGCGTGCCTCAGGAGGCTCTCGGGGTCGCCGTTCGCGTTACCGATACCCGCGTCAATGAGCCTGCGCGATTCGTCGCTGAGCTCGCTCTCGGGGACGAGGTTATCAACATAATATCGATAGCCCTCGCCGGTGGGGACACGCCCCGCCGAGGTGTGCGGCTGATCAAGCAGCCCGAGATAGCCGAGATCCGCCATCTCGTTTCGCACGGTGGCGGAGGAAACGGACATATCAAGAGAATCAAGCAGAGCCTTTGAGCCAACCGGCTCGCCGGTCTTTATATACTGCTCGACAACTGCCGCAAGAATTTTCTCTTTTCTCTCGCTCAGTTCCATCTGTCTCTGCCTTTCGTTTTGTTCATTAGCACTCTCGATGTTCGAGTGCTAACTTACAATTCATACTATACAACTCCTTGCAGATTTTGTCAACAATTTATTTGTAAACACTTTGTGAACTCCGCATTGACATAGAAAAAATCTACGATATAATAAGTATATGCACGAAAAAAGCAAAATCCGAGGAGCATACTCATGAAATACAATTATATTATATTCGACCTCGACGGAACTCTGCTGAACACGCTCGACGATCTTCGGGACAGCACGAATTTTGCCCTGCGCCGATTCGGCTTTCCCGAGCGCACAACGGACGAGGTCAGAAGATTTGTCGGCAACGGCGTGGCGAGGCTCATTCACCTTGCAGTGCCCGAGGGCACGGACGAAAAGACTGAAGCTGACTGTCTCGCCGTTTTCAAGGCGCACTACAAAGATAATATGACCAACAAAACCGCACCTTACCCCGGGATAATAGAGCTTCTGAAAAAATTGCGAGCTCTCGGAGTCAAGATAGCGGTGGTCTCGAACAAATTTGAGCCCGCCGTTGTCGAGCTGTGCGAGGACTACTTCGGCGGACTCGTTGACGCCGCGGTCGGTCAGACCGAGGACAGGCAGAAAAAGCCCGCTCCCGACGGAGTTTTATACGCAATGAAGCTGCTCGGCGCAGACCCCGCAAGAACTGTTTATTCCGGCGATTCCGATGTCGATGTGCTCACGGCACGGAACTCGAATCTGCCGTGCATCGGCGTGTCGTGGGGGTTCCGTGAAAGAAGAGTGCTCGTTGACGGCGGCACTTCTTATATCGCCGACCGCGCGGAGGATATATTAGGCATTATGGAATAGCGGCTTTTGGGGGAGGGGAAACAATGTCCGAATCTATTTACGAATTTTTATGGTATGTCAACAACATAATGCTCGCTCTGCTTCAGGGCGGCTTTCTTTGGTATAACCTGACGCCGAAATTTAATAAACACCTTGTCTTTTTGATAACCACCGTTCCGTTTGTATTTTTGGTTGTCTCGCAGAAATTCGTGACCTTTGTTGCCCCGTCGTTTCTGGTTCTGCTTCCGCTCGCGTATTATTTCATCTGCGCGGCGATGCTCTACAAGGACAAGTTCCGAACGAAGGCATTTGTGTCGATAGCAATTTTTGCGTTGGAATCCTGCTTCTCCGCCGTTTTGGTTACGGTATTGAATATACTGAAGATAGGCAGCAACGACCCTGAGGCCAATCTGGTTCTCACGCCGTTTCTGCTCGTGTACACAGTGATTTTCCTTGTGTTTACATATTTCAGAAAGCGAAAGCTTGAGGGCGGTGCGATAAAACCGACCTCAATGCTCGCATTTATCATCTTTCCGCTGAGTCAAATGCTGCTGCTCGACACCTGCATGATCCTGTTAAATCACTTCGATTGGGCGGGCGAAAACAGCCCTCTTTCCCTTTTTAAAGACCGTGATCGCACAACAATAATAGTTTTTGCCGTCGTCGCAATTTTCAGTATCGCCGCGGATGTTATACTCTTCTATGTCATGAACCGCTCTTCGCAGAACGAGAAGCTACGCGAGGAACTCAAGATGCATGAGTATCAAAACAGCGTCAATCTCGACTACTACAAAAATGTCGAGAAAAACAGCGTTGAGGCGAGAAAGATACGTCACGACCTCGCCAACATGGTGCAGACCGCCTGCGAGATAATGGAGAACGGTACAGACAGCGATAAGGAGTCCGCAAAAAAGATGCTCTCTCAGCTCAAAGCAGAGGTTGCGGACATAAAAATAGAGCGTTTCTGCCAAAACACGCTCGTAAATGCGATAGCCTCGAACAAGGCCGCGGAATGCAGAAAAAACGAAATCGATTTCGACTTTGACCTGCGAGTTCCGGAGGATCTCGACATAGAAGAAGTCGATATCTGCAAGGCGTATGTCAACATTTTTGACAACGCGATAAACGCGGCGAAGGCAATCGACGGGAAAAGATATGTAAAGATAAAGAGCTTTACAGACGAGAGCGACAGGATGCTCTACATAACCGGCGAAAACAACGTGGCTCCGGACTATGAGGACAAGAAAAAGAGCCGCACGGGCGAGCACAGCTACGGGTTGAGGATTCTCAGAGACACCGCCGAAAAATACGGCGGACGGCTTGTGACAGACGACAAGGGAGACACCTTTACAGTCGTCATGACGATGCGCGCGGCCGCGGACAGCCCGAAAAACTGATTTCGGCGTGGAAAACAAATAAAAAAAGAAGGTCATAATCGCAGCAACCGCTCGAATTATGACCTTTGAATTTTTCTTCAGCTCTGCATTAAAATGCAGTCCCTCTTATTTCGGAATGAACCAGAAAAGGTGCTCAAGAATAAATCTTACATACTCAAAGTACGCTTCTAAAATTCTCTGGATAATCTCCATTACTTTTCCCTCCTCGTTAAATTTAAGCGATTCCGAAAATCAGCTTTATAAGCTCTATTATCGGGCCTATAGTAACCCAATAAAGCGCCTTGCCCGACCACTCGAGTGCCTTAAGCAACAGCTCCAATGCCGCTTCCATTTCGTCCCCTCCCTTCGCATTGTAAGATTGACTTATAACTGCATTTATAGTATAATCTTTACGCTTTGTTGCGTCAATCAACAAAAATTTACGATTTGTGCGCAGCTGAACAAATCGGGGCTTTTTTGTTCAGTTGACAACCTACGGAGGCAAAGATTTCATGGAAAACCGCCGCATTTTAATAACAAAGCAGCTGCTTTGCGAGAGCTTCATTTCACTGCTCAAGCAAAAGCCCATAGACAAAATTTCGGTAACGGAGCTCTGCCAAGCAGCCAACGTCAACAGAGGGTCTTTCTATGCCCACTATGCCGATGTTTACGACCTTTTGGGGCAAATAGAAAGCATAGTCTATGAGCGTCTCTGCAACGCCGTGAGAAACTGCAACTACACAAAAAGCGACTTCCCCCGTATAAACAAAATAATAGAGACCGTGGAGGCCGAGCGTTCGTTTTGCGACGCGCTGTTCGGCAAATACGGCAGCAAACAGTTTTTAGACAAGTGCTGCGAAATAAACAGACAGGACATAACGAACGAGTGGCGGCAAAAATTCCCCGACTTGGACGACCTGGTCCTAAACACGACATACACATTTATGGTCAAGGGCTCCTTGGGCACAATCGAGGAATGGGTCAACAACGATTTTTCGCAGTCCGCCGACTTCATTTCGCTTTCAATATGCGATATGTACGCCGCCGTTCTTGCTAAGCTTGACGGTATGCAGAAAAGCGTTGCCGCCAAAAAATAAATCACAGACAGTCAAAAAAGCAAAAAGCTGTAAATTACCGATCGCCGCAGGTCAGGTAATTTACAGCTTTGTTTGTTTTGTCTATCAATCGTCGTCGAGCTTGAGAACCGCCATAAACGCCTCCTGCGGCACTTCGACCGTGCCGAACTGGCGCATACGTTTTTTGCCCTCTTTCTGCTTTTCGAGCAGTTTTTTCTTTCGGGTTATGTCGCCGCCATAGCACTTGGCAAGAACGTCTTTTCTCATCGCCTTGACTGTTTCACGGGCTATGACCTTGCCGCCGATGGCTATCTGGATCGGAATCTCAAACAGCTGACGCGGGATATTATCCTTGAGCTTTTCGGCTATCTTTCTCGCGCGTCCATACGCCTTGTCGGCGTGGATAATAAACGAGAGCGCGTCGATTATATCGCCATTCAGGAGAACATCGAGTTTAACGAGGTTCGAGCGGCGGTAATCGGTTATCTCATAGTCAAACGACGCATAGCCGCGGGTGCGCGACTTGAGCGAATCGAAGAAATCATAGATTATCTCGTTGAGCGGCAGCTCATAGAGAATGTCCACGCGGTCGGAGGCGATATAGGTCATGTTCTTAAACACGCCGCGGCGCTCCTGGCACAGATCCATTATAGCGCCGACATATTCGGGCGGAGAATAGATATGCGCGTTGGTGAACGGCTCTTCGCTGTAGTCTATATTGACCGGGTCGGGATAGTGGGTCGGGTTATCTATCTCTATAACGCTGCCATCGGTCAGGTGTATCTTATATATGACACTCGGAACGGTGGTCACGAGGTCGAGGTCATATTCGCGCTCAAGGCGCTCCTGGATTATCTCGAGATGGAGCAGACCGAGGAAGCCGCAGCGGAAGCCGAAGCCGAGCGCGCCGGAGGTCTCCGGCTCATATGAGAGAGAAGCGTCGTTTAACTGAAGCTTTTCGAGCGCGTCGCGCAGATTTTCGTAGTCCGCGCCATCGGCGGGATAGACTCCGCAGAAAACCATCGGGTTCACCTTGCGGTAGCCTGCAAGCGGCTCTTTTGCGGGATTCTCCGCAGTCGTTACGGTATCGCCGACGCGGGCGTCGCTGACGGTCTTTATCGAGGCGGTTATATAGCCGACCTCGCCGGAGGTCAGCTCATCGGCGGGCTCCATGCTCGTGGCGCGCATATAGCCGACTTCAACGACCGTGAACTGCGCGCCGGTCGCCATCATGCGCATGGTGTCGCCGGGCTTTATCTTGCCCTCTTTTATTCTGACATAAACGATAACGCCCTTGTAGCTGTCATAGACCGAGTCGAATATGAGCGCTCTGAGCGGCGCGTTGTCATCCGTTACGGGCGCGGGAATATCGAGAACGATGCGTTCAAGAACCTCTTCGACATTCTCGCCCGTCTTTGCCGAGACGCGCGGAGCGTTCGAGCAATCGAGGCCTATGACCTCCTCGACCTCGGAAGCAACTCTGTCGGGGTCGGCGGCGGGCAGGTCTATTTTATTGATAACGGGGACTATCTCAAGGTCGTGGTCGAGCGCCAGATATGTGTTCGCGAGCGTCTGCGCTTCGATTCCCTGCGACGCGTCGATTATGAGCACCGCACCCTCGCAGGCGGCAAGGGAACGCGAGACTTCGTAGTTGAAGTCAACATGGCCGGGAGTGTCTATAAGATTCAGTTCATAGACCTCGCCGTCGCTCGCGGTATAGTCCATTTTGACCGCGTGCGCCTTTATAGTTATTCCGCGCTCGCGCTCAAGATCCATGTTATCAAGTATCTGAGCAGTCATATCGCGCTTCGCCACGGAGTCGGTGAGCTCAAGAAGTCTGTCCGCGAGGGTTGATTTGCCGTGGTCAATATGCGCTATGATGCTGAAATTTCTAATGTTTTCTTTCTTGGTAGACAATTTATTGATCCTTTCGTGGGTCTTTTAGTCAAGCTCGGTCACAAGGGTCTCTGCGGAAGGTTTGCCGATCCACATATCGCCGAAGCTCTGACCCGCTATCTCCTCGCAGCGCTTCATCTGCTCAGGGGTCAGAGAGCACTTGCCTGTCTCTTTCTTCTCTTTTATAGCCTCGGTTATCATCTTGTGATCCTCGCGGGTCATCTTATATGTGAACACGCAGACATAGACGAGACCGACGAAGATGAGCGGCAGGATGCAGTAAGTCACTTTCAGTCCGAATATACCCTTGGCTGTCTGCTCGAGGGCATTCGCGCCCTCTGCGCCGGTACGGAAGCCGAAGCCCTTGAGAATAAATCCGGTGAACGCGCTCATGAGACCGTTTATAGTCTTTTTGATGAGCGTGTTGAAGGTCGAGATAACGCCCTCGCGGCGGCGTCCGGTTATCATCTCGTCAACATCCGTGACATCGGGCTGGATATTTGTGGCGGTGAATCCGGGGCCGGAGAAGCCGAAGTTATAGAGGATTATCGAAACAATGACGACCCAGAGCGGAGTGCTCTTGCCGATGAACAGGTTTATGATAAGTCCCGCCGCCATGAGCGGAGTCAGGAGCTTTCCGCACAGCTGCTTGCCTTTTTTCATCGTCAGCAGATAGTTGACGGGGAAGCCGGATGCTTCAGCCGCGCCCGCAATCGTTTGCAGGGTGTTGAAATAGCCGAAGCGCTGGGCACTGTATTTGATGAAATACTGGTTTGAGTTTGCATAGAAGCCCTTTGCCATGGTGTACATCGAGCTCAGGACGAAATAGCGTCTGAACGCCTTGTTGCGGAAAACCTGCTTGTACTCTTCAAAGAGCATAGTCGCGTTGAAAGGCGGCAGCTTCATGTCGAGCGAGCTCGGCTCTTTCGTGCATTTGAAAGTCACGAGCAGCGGCAGCGAGAACCACAGGCACAACACTGCGCCGAAGAACATGAACTTCGGTCTTGACGCGGCGGTCATCTCCATGTTCGTAAAGCCGAGCGACAGCGACACGAGCAGGAACGACGAGACCATGCCGACGGAGTTCATTATATACTGCACGGAGTTATACTGAGTGCGCAGGGAATAATCGGGCGCAATAACGGGCAGCATCGCAACATGCGGCACGGTGACGAGAGTCAGCGCCGTGTTATAGAGCATATACGCGAGCATGTAGTAGAGCATCGTCGCGGTCTTGTTGCCGGTCGCGGAAATGCCGAATGAGTTCCACAGGCAGAAATATGAGACAGCTATCGGAATAACGCCCCAGAGCAGATATCTTCTGTGTCTGCCGTACTTCGAACGCGTGCGGTCGGTTATAATACCCATGACGGGGTCGGTTACGGCGTCCCAGATATGAGCCATGGCGATAACCATACCCGCCTGATCGACGCTGAGCTTTTCGACCTCGGTCAAAAACGACAGAAAATAGAGCGAGATGATGTATCCGCCGCCGCCGAAAAGTATGCTCGCGGCATTGTAGCCCACCATCGGGCCTATCTTCTGAAAGAATGACGAAACTTTTGATTCCTGTCTTGCCACAGTCTTCCCCTCTTTGCATTGTTTTCTCAAATATCTACCCATTATAGATAATACTATAATTTTACATTAAAACACGGATTTGTCAATACAGTGTTGAAAAAGCCCCGAATGGGCAAAAAAATATTTTTTAAGGCGGCTTTGGCGAAAAAGTTTTTATTGTGCTTTTTATATCGATATTTCGTTACTGTTTATGTTTTCGAGTCATTTTGCAGCATTATTTTCGGCAAAATGCACAGACAAAAACACATACCCGAAAAAGCGCACAAAAAGGCGGGCGGACAAGGGCTCAAAATCTCTTTTGCGCGCCTTGACTTTTGGCATTTTTTAGATTATTATAGGCTACAATGAATAATAGGGGAGTAAACGCTTATGCTAAATAATACCGAAAAAACAATGGAAAAAATCGTCGCTCTGTGTAAAAACAGAGGCTTCATTTTCGCCGGCAGCGACATCTACGGCGGACTTGCGAACACCTGGGATTACGGCCCGCTCGGCGCAAGAATGAAGAACAACGTCAAGGACACCTGGCGCAAGAGATTCATTCAGGAGCGCAGGAACAGCTACGAAGTTGACGCAGACATTCTCATGCATCCGAAAGTCTGGGAGGCAAGCGGTCACATCGCCAGCTTCTCCGACCCTCTTCTCGACTGCAAGGAGTGCAAGATGCGCCACAGAGCGGACACGCTCATCGAGAACTTTGATCCCGACGCCCACCCCGACAAGATGACGAAAGAGGAGATGTTTGAGTACATCAAGGCTCATTCGATCCCCTGCCCCCACTGCGGCAAGCACAATTTCACGGACATAAGAGAATTCAACCTCATGTTCCAGACCTACCGCGGAGTCACCAACGACGCAAAGAGCGTTATCTATCTGCGTCCCGAAAACGCGCAGGGTGAATATGTAAACTTCCTCAACGTCCAGCGTTCGATGAGAGCGAAGCTGCCCTTCAGCATCGGTCAGATCGGCAAGGCGTTCAGGAACGAGATAACCCCCGGCAACTTCACTTTCAGAACCATCGAGTTCGAGCAGATGGAGTTCCAGACCTTCTGCAAGAAGGGTTCCGACAACGAGCTCTACGACTACTTCAAGCAATTCGGCAAGAAGTATTTTGAGGATCTTGGCATAGCTCCCGAGCATCTGCGCTTCCACGACCATGAGAAGCTCGCCCACTACGCAAAAGCCGCGTGCGACATTGAGTTCCTCTTCCCGTTCGGCTGGGGCGAGATAAACGGCACCCACAACAGAACTGACTTCGACCTGACGAGGCATCAGGAATACAGCGGCCAGAAGATGGACTATCTCGATCCCGAGACAAACGAGAAGTTCATTCCCTATATTATAGAGTCCACCTACGGACTCGACAGAACCGTACTTGCACTGCTCTGCGAAGCATATGACGAGGAAGTTATCGACGCAGAGAAGAACGACACCCGCGTGGTGCTCCATCTCTCCCCCGTTGTCGCGCCCTACAAGGCCGCGGTGCTTCCCCTCTCGAAGAAGCTTTCGGAAGAAGCTATAAAGATCTGCGACGACTTGAGCCGCAAGTTCATGGTCGATTTCGACGAGACCGGCTCCATCGGCAAGCGCTATCGCCGCCAGGACGAGATCGGTACTCCGCTGTGCATCACCTATGACTTCGACTCCGTCGATGATCACTGCGTGACAGTGCGCGACCGCGACACGATGAAGCAGGAGCGCATCGCAATAGACGAGCTCGAAAGCTACATCGCTTCGCGCATCGAGTTCTGATTCAAATAAGTTTATAAAATCCAAAGGAGAGCGAAATATATGAAAGTAAATTTCACTGAGACTGTCCTCAGAGACGCGAACCAGTCGCTTATCGCGACCCGTATGCCCTATGAGGATTTCGAGGCAATACTGCCCGAGCTTGACAAGGCGGGCTACTATTCGCTCGAGTGCTGGGGCGGCGCTACGTTCGACTCCTGCCTGCGATATCTCAACGAAGATCCGTGGGAGCGCCTGCGCAAGATCCGCAAGGCGTGCCCGAACACCAAGCTGCAGATGCTCCTCAGAGGTCAGAATCTTCTGGGCTACAAGCATTATCCCGACGATGTCGTTCGCCTTTTCGTCAGAAAGAGTGTTGAAAACGGCATCGACATCATCCGTATATTCGATGCGCTCAACGACCTGAGAAACATTGAGACCGCCGTTGACGAGACTATCAAGTGCGGCGCTCACGCATCGGGCACCATCTGCTACACCACGAGCCCCATCCACAACATCGAAAGCTACATCAAGCTCGCAAAAGACCTCGAGAGCATGGGCGTTCAGTCCGTGTGCATCAAGGACATGGCGGGCATCATGGATCCCCAGACAGCATATGATCTTGTCAAGGGCATAAAGGAGAACATCAGTCTCCCCGTTATCGTCCATACCCACTCGACCACAGGTCTCGGCCCTGTGACATTGCAGAAGGCTGTTGAAGCCGGCGCGGATGTTATCGACACCGCTATCTCCTGCTTCTCCAACGGCACCTCTCAGCCGCCCACAGAGACCATGGCTTATATCCTCCAGAAAGAGGGCTACGAAGTTCCGCTCGATATGGCTCAGCTCAAGAAGATCAACGATTTCTTCAAGCCCGTCCGCAACGACGCGCTCAAGAGCGGCCTGCTCAACCCCGTCGTGCTGACCACCCAGACCGACGCGCTCAACTATCAAATCCCCGGCGGAATGCTTTCGAACCTTGTCGCTCAGCTCACCGCTCAGAACAAGCTCGACAAGCTCGACGAAGTTCTCGCAGAGACTCCGAGAGTCCGCGAAGACCTCGGTTATCCTCCGCTCGTCACCCCGATGAGCCAGATGGTCGGCGTCCAGGCAACCGCGAACGTGCTCGCAGGTGAGAGATACAAGAACATCTCCAAGGAAGTCAAGAACTATATCAAGGGCGAATACGGCAAGGCTCCCGGCAAGATAAACGAGGAGCTCCAGAAGAAGGTTCTCGGCGACGAGAAGCCTATAACCTGCCGCTACGCAGACCTACTTGAGCCCGGTCTCCCCGCCGCAAGAGAGTATCTCGGCGACAGAGCGACCTGCGACGAGGATGTTCTCTCCTATATCGCTTTCCCGACTCAGGCAGAAGCATTCTTCGACAAGCGCGACGAGAGAAAGAAAAACACTTTCACATATAAGATAGAGAGACTCGACTGAGCCTCGGCAGAAAGGATAGGTTTTATCAATGTTTGATAATTTTGACATGGGTATGCCCCTGGGTGAAAAGCTTGTTTTCGCTCTTCAGGTCTCCCTCTTCGGAATACTTATGGTATTCCTGCTGCTCATTATCCTTGCCGTGCTGATAATGATAATCTCCCGCGTCGTCAGACTCGGCGAGAATCTTGCAGGCAAGAAGGGCAAGAAGAATGCTGCTTCCGATGAACCCGCACCCGTGCAGCAGAGCGCTGCTGCCGGAACTCCTCTGCCCGGCACTCAGTCGCAGGGCACGCTCGAACTTGACGGCGTTGACGAGCCGACCGCCGCGGTCATCATGGCTATAGTCAGCGACGAGAGCGGCATCCCGCTCAACAGGCTGCTGTTCAAATCCATAAAGAAGAAAGACTGATGCGGCTCGCCGCCAACACCTGAAAGGAACGATCATCATGAAATATGTTGTTACATTAAACGGCAAAAACTACGAGGTTGAGGTCGAGGAGACCGACGCTGTTATCACCGCTGTTACCGACGCCGCTCCCGCAGCTCCCGTTGCTGCAGCCGCACCCGCTGCCCCCGCAGCAGCTCCCGCTCCTGCCGCCGCTCCCGCAGCAGCCGCAGACGGTCAGAAAGTTCTCTCGCCCATGCCCGGCACGATACTGAGCGTCAATGTCTCGGTCGGCTCTGCCGTCAAGAGATCGGAAGAGCGTCGTGTAGGGCGAAGTCATCCTCATTCTTGAGGCTATGAAGATGGAAAACGAAATAGTCGCTCCCTGCGACGGCACCGTAAAGCAGCTCGCCGTCCAGAAGGGCTCGACCGTCGCTACGGACGCACTGCTCGCCGTAGTCGGCTAAGGGGGATAGCAAATGGACATACTCGGAATCTTGAAAGGCTTCTGGGAGAGCTCGGGTCTCGCCGTGCTCACCTGGAGAGAAGGCGTAATGATCCTCGTATCGTTCGTCCTGCTCTATCTGGCCATCGCTAAAAAATTCGAACCGCTGCTGCTTCTTCCCATCGCGTTCGGCATCCTGCTCGCGAACCTGCCCGGCGCAGGTCTTATGGATGACCCGACCGGTATCATCGACCCGCTGAGTACGACGATACGGGAGGGCGCGCACTGGTATGACATCGGAATCCTGCGTCTTATCTACGCAGGCGTCAAGAGCAGTATCTTCCCGTGCCTTATCTTTATGGGCGTCGGCGCAATGACGGACTTTGGTCCCCTGCTCGCAAACCCGATGAGCCTGCTGCTCGGCGCTGCCGCTCAGCTCGGCATCTATGTTGCATTCACCATCGCTATCCTGCTCGGCTTCACTCCGCAGGAGGCTGCCGCTATCGGCATCATCGGCGGCGCGGACGGCCCGACCGCCATATTCCTTGCATCAAAGCTTGCAGCTCACCTGCTCGCACCGATAGCAGTTGCGGCATATTCGTATATGGCTCTTATCCCGATCATTCAGCCCCCGATCATGAAGCTGCTCACCACGAAGAAAGAGCGCTCGGTCGAGATGAAGCAGCTCAGAACCGTCAGCAAGACAGAGAAGATAATCTTCCCCGTCGTCGTGCTTGTCATCTGTGCTTTCATGCTTCCCTCCGTCGCTCCGCTTATCGGCATGTTCATGCTCGGCAACCTGTTCAGAGAGAGCGGCGTTGTTGAAAGACTCAGCGACACCGCACAGAACGCACTGACCAACATCGTCACCATCCTGCTCGGCGTTACCGTCGGCGCAACGGCGAACGGTCAGACCTTCCTGTCGAAGCAGACCATATTCATCATCATCCTCGGTCTGACGGCATTCTGCTTCTCGACCGCAGGCGGCGTGCTTCTCGGCAAGGTCATGTACCTCGTCACCAAGGGCAAGGTCAACCCCCTCATCGGCTCCGCAGGCGTCTCCGCCGTTCCCATGGCAGCGCGCGTTTCGCAGGTCGAGGGACGCAAGGCAAACCCGACGAACTTCCTGCTCATGCACGCAATGGGTCCGAACGTCGCGGGCGTTATCGGCTCGGCTGTTGCCGCCGGTTTCCTGCTCCTGCTGTTCGGCAAATAATTAAAGATAAAACAAAAAATCCGGCAGTCCTATTTTCATGCAGAACTGCCGGTATTTTTTATGTTCAGGCGGCGCGCTTTTTGGCAAGACGCCGTCCGAGAAAATATAAAATATAGACAAGCAATAAGCGCAGCGGCTCGAATATCAGAGACGAATCGGGCATATTTTCGAGCATGGTCTTGCTGCGGAATAGCTTTTCGGCTATCAGCCCATACGCGGGATAGAGCGACGCGCAGTAGCCGTAGAGCAGCGGATAGACGACAACGAGCGAGAGTATCAGATAGCCGGAGAAGCCGAAGAGGAAGCTTCTGTCGTTTAAGAAATAGCTCATTAAGAACGCGCCCGCGAGCGAAAGTGCTATCCATATAACAGAGAGTACTATAGATGCGGTGGTTATCTCGCCATGCTCGCCCTGCGGGTCGGCAGAATAGCTGAAGCCGAAAAAGCAGAAGTCAACGACCGCGCCAAAAATCGCTATCAGTATACCCAGCCACATCTCACGGTTGGTTATCTCTTTTTTCGTGCGTTTCTTTTTCATACCGATTCTCCTTTCAAGTTCATAATAACAGATTTTTTTGCGCCGTCAATATTTTCTCTAAAGATTATATATTTGTTTATTCCTTTTTCACAAGCCGTTCATCAAATCCGCACACTTTTTAAATCATGTTGACTAAATCGTTAAAATTTAATATAATATGGTACTGTAGCAAGCGGAGAGGAGGAAGATCATGTCAGCACCGCTGGCGCAGAGAATGCGCCCACAGACTATCGACGATATCGTCGGTCAGAGGCATCTGCTCGGCGAGGGCAAGCCGCTGAGGAACATTATACTTTCGGGCGAGCTGCCAAACATGGTCTTTTACGGTCCATCCGGAGTCGGCAAAACGACGCTCGCGAGCATCATCGCAAAGACGACCGACCGCCATCTCGTCAAATTAAACGGCACAACCGCTTCGACGGCGGATATAAAGGATGTCGTTGCGAAGCTCAACACATTCGTCGCACCCAACGGCATTCTGCTCTATCTCGACGAGATTCAGTATTTTAACAAGAAGCAGCAGCAGACGCTGCTCGAATACATAGAAAACGGCGACATAACGCTTATAGCGTCGACGACCGAGAACCCGTATTTTTATATATACAACGCGATTCTCAGCCGCTCGACCGTGTTTGAATTCAAATTTGTCTCGGCTGAAGATGTAATTCCCGCCGTCAAGCGTGCATTTGATTATATAGGCACCGAGCGGCACGAGACATATGATATAGAGGACGGAGTGTTTGAGCACATTGCCAACGCCTGCGGCGGCGATGTGCGAAAGGCGATAAACTCCGTTGAGCTGTGCGTGCTCTCCTCCCCTGCCGACGAAAGCGACGTTTGCAAGATAACTCTTCAGCGCGCGCAGGAGCTGACCCAGCACAGCGCGATGCGATACGACCGCGAGGGCGACGAGCACTACGACATAATCTCCGCATATCAGAAATCGATGCGCGGCTCCGACCCGAACGCGGCGCTCCACTATCTGGCGCGGCTGCTCGAAGCGGGCGACCTTGTCAGCGCATGCCGCAGGCTGATGGTCTGCGCGTGCGAGGATGTCGGGCTTGCGTATCCTCAGATAATACCTATAGTAAAAGCCGCCGTTGACGCGGCGAATATGCTCGGACTGCCCGAGGCGCGGATACCGCTCGCGGATGCGGTTGTGCTTGTGGCGACGAGCCCGAAATCAAACTCCGCCTACAACGGGATAAACGCCGCGATGGCCGATGTGCAGAAAGGCCGCACGGGACCCGTTCCGAGGCAATTACAGAATGTCCACTGCGACGGCGAGGATAACCCGAACAAAGGACAGTTCTATATCTATCCGCACACATACCGCAACCACTGGGCGCCGCAGCAGTATCTGCCGGACGCGATAAAAGACGCGGTATACTATGAGTTCGGCGACAACCGCACCGAACGCACCGCCGGGGAATATTGGGAAAAGGTGAAGAAAGCAGCTCAAAAGTAAACTATGCCGCGACGCGGCAAGAAAGAAAGGATATTTGGTATATGTTCATCCCCATTCTCTCCGTTGTGACGGCGATATTTGCGACGCTCACGATTCTTCTGCGCCGCAAGGGAAAATCATTCGAGGGCATGCTCTGCAAGTTCATTTCGAGCTTCGGCTTCATGTCCATGGCATTTATCGGCTTCTGCTACCGCATTGAAGAGGCGGATAAATTAGTCCACCCGTTCTATTTCTGCCTCGTGGCGTTCGGACTGCTGTTCGGGCTCGGCGGCGATGTTCTGCTCGGCATAAAAGAGATCGCGCCGAAATACAAGAACAAGCTCATCGCGCTTGGCACTTTCGCGTTTCTGATAGGGCATTTCTTCTACCTTGCGTCTTTTTACAAAGCGGAGCCGACTTTCTCAATAATCCCGTACATAGCGGCGTTTGTAATAACCGCGATAATCGCCATTGTCATGAAAGCGGTCAAGATGAAGCTCGACAGCAAGATGTATATTCTCTGCGTGTTCTATTTCTTCGTCATTGCGCTTTGCGCCTGCGTCTCGGGCTATATGCTCTATCTCACGCACTCGCTGACATTTATTATAACCACAATCGCTTCGGTTGTGTTCGTAATCAGCGACTCGGTGCTCGCGTTCGTCTATTTCACGCCCGTGAAGAGAAAGAACCCGCTCGTTACAATCGAGCTCGCGACATACTACACCGGTCAGATACTCATGGCGGCGACGGTGTATCTGATAAAATAAAATCAGCATAACAGCAGGCGCAGCAGAACAAACTGCCGCGCCTGTTTCATTGAAATCGGAGAATCGCTATGATAAGAAAATTGGAAGAATCCGACCTGCCGCGCATTATGCAGATATGGCTCAGTGCAAACAAAGAGGCTCACGGATTCATAAAAGAAAGCTACTGGGACGAAAATTTTGAAGCAGTGAAAGTCGCGCTCCCCTGCGCCGAAGTTTATATACATGAAAACGCAGAAGCCGAACCTGACGGCTTCATCGGGCTCAACGGCGGGCACATTGAGGGGCTGTTCGTGGACAGAGCCGCACGAAATCTTGGCATCGGAAAAGAACTGCTGGATTTTGCAAAAAATAACCACGGGCGGCTGACGCTCAATGTATATATAAAAAACTCCGGAGCTGTGAAGTTCTACCGCCGTGAGCAGTTTTCAATAGACTCGCGCGGCATTGATGAAGAGACCGGAGAAGAAGATTATCTGATGAGTTGGAATAAAAAATAAAACAGCACAAATGCAAAAGCCCTCCCAATCGGGAGGGCTGATTTGATTTTACGACTCTTTTTCTTCCTTCTGTCTCTTGATGACTTTCAGGCGCGAGAAATCCTCGCGTTCTTTTTCTTCAAGAGCTTCGGTGATATATTTTATCGTCGCGGTGAACTGCGGAATCATGATATTGTCGAGCGCGTTTGCTCGCTTCTGCGTTTTCTTTATCGCATCGGCGAGGCGGTATACGCTGTTCTCTATCTCCGCGAGCTCTGCGGTCATGTGCTTGACCTGCACGAAGCTCAGACAAGCCTCGTCGAGCTGTGAATTCGTCGAGTTGAGTCCGTAATACATATCGAGCTTCTCATCGCCGAGAGTCACAACCGGCAGTTCAACGCCCATGACGCTGCGAAGATCTATATCGAGCGACTCATCGACCGGTATCGCCTGCGCGAACTCGGCGCACATGCCGAGCGTGACGTTCGCGCGCTGGAGCGCAAGATAAGCCTTTGAATAGGTCTCGTCTATCTCCTGCTGTATCTTCGACGCCTTGTCTATGAGCTGCATCATCTCATGCACGAGTATATTTCTTTTGCGGTCGAGCAGATCATAGCCGAGCTTGGCGAGATCCAGCGACTTCTTCGTGCTCATCAGATTGCTTTTTGTCGGGAATACCTGTGCCATGACGCTCTCCCCCTTTCTTTACTGCTGCGCGGGCTTGTAATGCTCCTTGAGAACATCCTCATCAACACGGTCGAGCTCGGATTCAGGCAGCATGGAGAGCAGCTCCCAGCCGAGGTCGAGGGTCTGGTCTATCGTCCTGTTCTCGTCATAGCCCTGGTTGATGAATCTCTCTTCAAACGCTCTGCCGAACTCCATGAGGCGCTTATCCGATGCGGAAAGCTCATCCTCACCTATAACGGACGCGAGTGCTTTGGCATCCTGCACCTTGGCGTAGGATGCGAAGAGCTGGTTTGCGAGCATGCTGTGGTCGGAGCGAGTGTAACCCTCGCCGATGCCGTCTTTCATCAGACGCGACAGCGACGGCAGGACGCTGACGGGCGGATAGATGCCCTTGTAGTCGAGTCCTCTGTCAAGCACTATCTGACCCTCGGTTATATAGCCCGTGAGGTCAGGGATGGGGTGCGTTATATCGTCGTTGGGCATGGTGAGAATCGGTATCTGAGTGACCGAACCCTTCTTGCCCTCGACTATTCCGGCGCGCTCATAGAGAGACGCGAGGTCGGAATAGAGGTAACCGGGGAAGCCCTTTCTGCCGGGAATCTCGCCCTTTGACGAGCTGAACTCACGAAGAGCCTCGGCATATGAGGTCATATCAGTCAGGATAACAAGCGTCTGCTTGCCGAGATCGAATGCGAGATATTCGGCGGCGGTCAGCGCGCAGCGGGGCGTGATGATACGCTCGATTATCGGGTCGTTCGAGAGGTTCATGAACATCGTAACACGGTTCATGACGTTTGCGTTTTCAAACGAAGTGCGGAAATATTCCGCGACGTCGTTCTTGACGCCCATGGCGGCGAAGACGATTGCAAAATCGTCGCCGTCGGCAACATTCGCCTGGCGGACTATCTGAACGGCGAGCTCGTTATGCTTCATGCCGGAGCCTGAGAATATCGGGAGCTTCTGGCCTCTGATAAGCGTTGCGAGCGCGTCTATAGAAGATATGCCGGTGTTTATATAATTTCGCGGATAAACACGCGAAACGGGGTTAATGGGCGAACCGTTGACATCGCGGCGGCACTCGGGATATATCTCACCCAGACCGTCTATCGGTCTGCCGAGACCGTCGAACACTCTGCCGAGTATCTCGGGCGACAGCGGCATCTCCATGGGTCTGCCGGAGAGCACGGTGGTGCTGTTGTTCATCGATATTCCGCGAGTTCCCTCAAAGACCTGAATGACCACAAGCTCGCCGTCTATTTTGACTATACGGCCCGCGCGCGAGGTGCCGTCCTCAAGCCTGAGTTCGACCATTTCCTCGTAGCTCGCGCCCTTGACGCCGTCAAGCACAACGAGCGAACCGTTTATCTGATTTAAACCGATGTGTTCAAAAATCATAGCTGTTTAAATCCTTCCTTGCCTTCAGAATAAGCGGACTCAGCGCAGCAGCGGAGCGAGCGCCTTGTCTATCTCAGTGCGGTAATCGTCAAACATATCGAGTCTGTCGTTGGGCACATCGTATTTTATCTTGACGAGCTTATCGAACAGACCGAGCTTCGTTATCTTGGAAATCGGCACCTGCTTTGCGACGACCTCGCGGCACTGGTGATAGAGATAGAGGATTATTTCCATCATCTTCATCTGCTTCGCGAGCGGAACATAGGTGTCCTCCTTGTGGAAGGCGTTCTGCTGCAGGAAGCCGACTCTGATGACCCTTGCCACTTCCATAACAAGCTTCTGGTCGTCGGGCAGAACGTCCGCGCCGATAAGCTTGACTATCTCCATAAGGCTGTTCTCCTCGAGCAGGATGGAGCACAGCTCATCGCGGTAGTTCATGAACTCCGGACCCGCGTTGTCATAGTACCATGCAGACAGGTCATTGACATATTCGGAATAGCTCGTATTCCAGTTTATCGCAGGATAGTGACGCGCATAGGCGAGCGACTTATCGAGCGCCCAGAAGCAGCGAGTGAAACGCTTCGTGTTCTGGGTAACAGGCTCGGAAAAGTCGGAGCCCTGCGGCGAAACAGCGCCGATTATCGTTATCGAGCCCTCGGTGCCGTTTAGGTTCTTAACATAGCCTGCGCGCTCATAGAACTCGGAAAGTCTCGACGGCAAGTAAGCCGGAAAGCCCTCATCGGCGGGCATCTCTTCAAGGCGTCCGGATATCTCACGCAGAGCCTCAGCCCAACGGGAGGTGGAGTCCGCCATGATAGCCGTGTGATAGCCCATGTCGCGGTAATACTCGGCGAGGGTGATACCGGTGTATATTGAAGCTTCACGCGCAGCGACGGGCATATTCGAGGTGTTCGCTATAAGCACCGTTCTGTCCGTCAGGGGCTTGCCTGTACGCGGGTCGGATATCTCGCCGAACTCTTTAAGAGCCTGGGTCATCTCGTTGCCGCGCTCGCCGCAGCCGACATAGATAATAATATCCGCGTCGCACCACTTTGCAAGCTGATGCTGAGTCATTGTTTTACCCGTTCCGAATCCGCCGGGGATTGCCGCCGCGCCGCCCTTTGCTATCGGGAAGAGCGTATCTATGACACGCTGACCGGTTATCAGCGGACGCTGCGCAGGCAGTCTGCGGTTGACGGGACGCGGGATACGGATAGGCCAGCGCTGGCAGAGGGTCAGCTCGTGGTCTTTCCCCTTCTTGTCCCTGAGGGTAACAATAGTATCGTTTATCTTATATTTTCCGTCGGGCTTGACATCGACAACTTCGCCTTCAAGTCCGGGCGGAACCATGAATTTGTGCTTGACAACGGGAGTCTCCGGGCATTCGCCGTAGATGTCGCCGCCCTTGAGTTTATCGCCGGGCTTGACGAGCATATTGACCTGCCACTCGTGTTCCTCGTCGAGTGCGCTCTCGGCGCAACCCTTTGATATGAACGCGCCGTTGTGTTCGGCGATAGCCGAAAGCGGGCGCTCGATTCCGTCAAATATATTTCTGATTATTCCGGGGCCGAGGGTGGCGAACATCGCGCCGCCGGTAGCATAGACCGGCTCACCGGGCTTGAGCCCGGTCGTCTCCTCGTAGACCTGAATGGTGGTGAGATCCTTGTCAAGGCGTATGACTTCGCCGACAAGCCGCTTCTCGCCGACGTAGACCATCTCCATCATGCTCAGTCCCGTCTCGCCCTTTATCGTAACGACGGGTCCGTTTATTCCGTATATAACATTATTCTCGGACAAGCCGTTCACCTCCGACCGTTAAAGTATTACTGACATTCCCGAATTTTCGAGGAACCACTCGCGCTGCGCTTCAAGGCGCGTGTCGAGCGTATCGTCAGCCACGGTGCTGCCGCCGACGACTCCGGCGCGGCATCCGCCAATGGTTATTTCATCGCTGCTCTCGACCTTGCAGTCCCTGCCGAAAGCTTTCTTTATATCATCCGCAAAGCGCATATCGCCGGGGCGGACATAAACGGTCACATCCCCCTGCGGAAAAACCGCCGCAAAACCTGCCGCGCTCTTTTTGAGAAAATCCGCGTAGCCGTCCGACTCTGTAAAGGCAACAAGCTTTTCACGCGCGTCACCGAAAACCTCGTCGGTAATTGCGCCGCGCTTGTCGGTCAGGCGGGCGCGCTGTTGAGTTCTCTCATTGGCGACGGTGCGGTTGAACTCCTGCTCCTTGAGCATACGCTCGCGCTCTATTTTAGCCTGAGCCTGGGAGTGCGCCTTGGTCTTTGCCTTTTCAAGTCCGCTTTCGACCGTTTCGCGGGTCTTGCGGGTCATCTCCTCGTGGCGTTCCTCGGCGTCCTTGGTTATGGCGTCAAAAAACTTTGCGGCTCTTTCTTCCTGATTGAGCATTGGTTAAACACCTCAAATCTTTATGCCGATAGTGTCGCGCACATAGCGCGCGATGGAGTCGCTCCCCTGCGAACCGTGGCGGTCTGGGATCTCGACTATCAGCGGCTTATCGTAACTGCGCTTTGTCTGCGTTATGAAATCGCCGCACAGCTCGCACAGCGGGCGCGTGATGAGAATGATTCCGACCTCTTCATCGGCGAGGCAGCGGTTGACCGCATCCTCGACCGACTGAGCGTCGTGCACAAGCTCTCCGTCGATACCAGCAAGGCGCATTCCGACAAGCGTATCGGCATTGTCGCTTATCAAATAAAAACGCATAACTTCCGTTCCTTTCAACGCAGCGTAAAGTTATATTGCTTTACGCCGCCGTTCTTCTGCCCTGAGGGCGTCAGACCTTGTTGAGGATAAGTATGGAGATAACGACACCGTAAAGGGCTATCGACTCACCGAGGGCGACGAAGATAAGCGCTTTACCGAATGCCTTGGGATCCTCGCTCGTTGCGGCGATAGCTGCAGGAGCGCCGGCGGCAACTGCGATCCCGCCGCCGATACCGGCAAGACCGGTAACAAGACCTGCGGCAAGAAGTCCGAGACCCTTGGAGTTATCTTTAACGGTTGTCGCTTCTGCGCTCTCGGCGACTGCGTCGGAAGCCTGAGCGGCGGTTGTATCAGCCGGAGCTGCGGTAGTGTCCTCGCTGCCGGTTGCAAAAGCGCCCATAGCGCAGCCTGCGACGAGCAGAACCATGACGGCGAAAGTTGCCGCGTTCATGCGAAGGCTCTTTTTGATGCTCTGACCCTCAGAGTGCTTCTTCATTGTGTACACAACGGATGCGAGAAGCACCGCCGCGGGAACTACGATCATAACGGAATAAAAAAGAGTTGTCATTTTACTTTACCTCCGATTAGTCTTTATTGGCTAAAGCCTTTTTGGCCTTTTTACCGGCAATTTTGGTTTTTATATTTGTCTGAGCCTGCTCGAGCTTTGCGGGTGTGAACGCCCTGCCGCCGCCCTCATAGAAGCGGCTGAACATCTCGTAGAACTCAAGACGCAGTCCCTGAATGCCCGAAAGCAGACCTTCAAGGGCGATGACGATAATATTGCCTATGATGATAACGGGGATGTTGCTGCCGTCACCGCCGAGGGTGAATACGACCATCATCATACTGGCGTGGACTATAACAAACGCGCCGACACGAAGGAAGGACACGGTGTTGCTGAAATAGGACAAGACATATTCGATAAGCTCGAACAGATTCTGGAGCAGGAAGTCAACGATGCTGTCGGGCTTCCAGTCCGGATGCTTGTCGATAATGCCGATCGGTATCTCCTTGATATAGAGCAGCACGGCGCAGACTCCCATGACGCTGAACAGCACGCTGTTCGGGAGAACCTGGGGACCGTTCATGAACGCTACGCAGAACGCAACGCCCGCGAGATAGAACAGTATGCCGACGAGTCCGTTGTTGCTGAATATCGCTTCGCCTATCTTTTTATGCTTGAGGCAGGATATTACATTCAGGAGCATCGCGGTCACGACAAGGACGACGCCTATGCCGATAGCAACTATCAGAACGGTATTTATCGAATCCATAACGCTCAGCGGCTTTGACGCCATGCCCAGCGCATGATAAACGGGGTCGAGCATATCTTCATATCCGAACACCGAGCCGAACACGAAGCCGAACACCGCACTCGAAAGACCGCACGGGATAAGTATGCGTGCGAGGGGCATCTTCTTTATCTTCCAGCCGAGGATACCGAGCAGGAAGAGCACAAGTCCCTGGCCGAGATCGCCGAACATGATACCGAACAGCAGTGTATAAGTTATCGCAACGAAGCCCGTGACATCGATATCCGAATATGACGGCAGACCGTACATATCGACGAAGTATTCATAGGGCTTGAATATCGCGGGGTTTCTGAGCTTCACGGGCGGAGTCTTTCCGGAGCTCTTGTCGGGGTCATTCTCCTCGACTTCGACATTCTCTATAGTCTCCGCTTTCTTCTCAAACGCCTTTGAATCGTGCGCGAGCACCCAGCCGACATAGAAGAAATACTTGTTGTGGCACGCGGCGTAGCGGCGCATCTCAAAGACTGTATTAAGATCGACGAGCTTCGTATATATCTCGTTGCAGCGTTTGCGGTTCTCTTTCCAGAGTGCCGCGGCGCGCTCGTCGAGCTGCTTCAAGTCGCCCTCTATAATCTCGATATTGCTCTTGAGTTGATCTATGACCTGCTCAACGGTACCGACCGCCGAGGGAACCTGGAGACGCTCGAAATTGAGTCCCGCAAAAATGCTGTCGACCTCGTCGACGCGCTCTCTCGGCGCGCAGTAGACGCCCCAATAGTCTGTCGCATCGGTCGAACACGGGATGAAGAGCACATAGGGGTCGTCGTCATAGGCGACAAGCTTTTCGTAGCTCTCTTTGGGCATATGACCGAAGCGGGTTTTGATGAACTTGCAGTTGAACAGCTCATCGAGTCCGACATCGAAGCCCGTGAAATGCTCATATTTTGCAATGCCGTTTCGGCACTGTTCGAGCTGATCCTCAAGCTCCTTGTACTCGTCGTGCATCGCGGACAATTTTTCGTCCAGTTCGTCGATGTAGGCGCTGGTCTTATCGTCGAGCTGAATCTCGCGCGAGCGGTCGCCGACTATCGTCGGGTCGGGCGCGGAATCATTCTCGCGGATAAGCTCCTCTATTTTTTGCAGCATCGGCGCATACGGGTTTTCCTCGCTGAGTGTCGAATAACCCATTGACGCAGACATATACTGCGTTGCCTGCTCGGGATGGAACGATCCGTCCAAGCAGCAGGTTGAAATGAAATTGTTAAGCTGGTCGAGCGGACCTGTGACTTTAACAAGCTTCATTTTTGCAACTGCCAAGGTTTATCACCGTCCTTTTAAACTCTTAAAAAGCTGTCAGTCGCCCACGCCGATAAGAAGTCGGCTTATTTCTTCGGGCGGAATATTATATCTTATACCCTCAATAATGTGGGTAAGATTTTCTGCTTCATTCTCCGCGAGCGCGACATAACTCATCATCACGACGCTCGGGAAAGTTGAAAACCGCACAAGACCTTTCGCGCGGTCATATCTGAGCTTTGCACTCACCTGCTCGACAGATTTGTCACCCCGCTCGGCAAATGCGGCATACGCCGTGCCCTTGAGCGTTTGGAGTGCCTTTTCGGCATCCGGCGCTTTCATAAATCCTGTCAGCGCCTTCTCATCGAGCGTTCCGCCGGGCATAAGCATCGTGGTGAGCACGCTCTGCGGCATATTCGTAAGCCTCTTGAGTCTGTAGAGCGAGACGATATTCTCGGCGTCCGTGTCGAACGCGTGCATCGCGTCAAGCTCCTTGCGTTCCTTGCCCTTGTAGTTCTTTTTGATGAGCGCCTCCGCCTGCGAGTGGAGATATTTGTTGAGCGCCAGCTCCATGGCGAAATAATCGGGTCTGCCGTCGGAACCGACAGAGGCAAACGGAGCGAGAACCGCTTTATACGGTGAGCCCTCGACTGCCGCCAAAAGCAGATCGACATTTGTCGCGGTCTCAAGTGCCGCGGCGTTGAGCTCCGAGTGGCGCACGAAGAAATCGGGCACTTTGGCAAGGTTCTTCTCCGGGTGACGGCTGTTGAGATAGCGCACCGAATGGAGCAGCATATCAACATCGCTCAGCGTCACGAAATATTTATAGAATCCGTCGCCGATGGATTTTTCATATCTGCAGAGGGAAGCGAAGTTGTTTGAAAGATGCTCCCTGAGCAGTATCTCTATCTGCCAGCGTCTGAGCGAGCCCATTGTCACGCCCTCGAACGCGTCGGCATAGGCGGTGTGAGCCTTCAGATAAGCCGCCGCCTCGTTGACGGAACGGCAGGCGAGCAGATCGGTGTAGTTCTGCGCGGTCAGGCGTTTGCCGTACATAGCACGAGCCTTTGCGAGCACTGCGTTTGCGGCGGACGAAACTGTCATACGGCACACTTCCTTTCAAAAGAATCTGATCAGTCGGCGTTCACGGCCCTGTCGGCGAGCTCCTGCGCCCATTTTTCGCGGTTAGCCTTGCTCTGCTCGTCGAGAGTATCGGAGACTGCCTGAGCCTTCTTCTCTATCTCGTCGAGAGCCGCTTTCAGCTTTGCGTCATATTCGGATGCGGTCTTTGCTATCTCGCTGTCGGCGCGTTCCTGCTCCTCGGACTGAATCTTCTTCGCCTGCTCGGCAAGCTCGGAATCCGCCTTGTCGAAGAACTCCTGTTCCTCCATGGTGCGCTTTCGCGCGCGCTTGTCCATATCGACTATCGTTTTAATGATGCTTTCCATAACTGCACCTCTTTTGCGCTGTTTTGGTATACATTTCCGGTATACCTATTATATATACTATTTCTGCTTCTTTCAGCTACTAAATTATATCACCAACATGGCAAAAGACAATATGCAAAAATAATAAACAATCTTCATTTTTCAAATTATTTTTGTACCGCGATACAAAAATTTAACAAAGATATCAAAGTTATAAGAAAAAGTGCTTTTCTTGCGCTTTCAAAGCACGGAGCACCCCTCCGGGAAAAGCCGGAGAAGTGCCGCAGTTTACTTTTTGATGTTATCCTCGATGAGGATTCTTATCTTCTCGGCGATGAGCGCACCGAGAGCGAAAGAATGGGAATGATAGAACTTCATGAACTTCTGACCCGCTTCGGTCTTGAAGACCCAGAGCGCCCAGCTGGGGACAGGCTTATCTATTCTGCCCTTGTACTGAAGCTCGAACGGCTGAGAATAGGTCACGCCGCCGCTGCCCTTCATCTGGAAGCGGATATAGCAGCCGAGATCCTTTTCATAGTCGTTGAGGTCGATAGTGTTGCCAGTGGCGATAACTTTGCCGTCGGCTATCCACTCGATGACCCGGCAGTCGCGTGTAGGATCGGTGGCAACGGTTATCGTGTTCGCTTTTTGGTCGACTTTGATATCGGTCACGAGCGGTACATTGCCGTCTCCGTCAAAGTCGCCGACTCCGTCGGTGGTCTTGTAATATTTGCTCGCGGCAAAGAAGTTGCCGTCTTTCATCGCCTTTTTGACATTCGCTTCGTTGTTCTCGGGCAGGACGAAGAACTCGAAAGATCTGCCGACCTCGTTGAGCTTTTCGGAATCGTCATCGGCAAAAGCCCAGATATTTCTGCCCTTGGGGATAACGACCTGAAGCAGCTCATCCCAGAGATCGCGGTCGCCGCGGGTGACTCTGTCGGTGTTGTTGACTATCTCCATACCGAGGCAGCTCGGGCAGTCGATGAATATGCCCGCGAAATAGGCTATGTAGACATTCCAGTGCGAGCGGTGCGGGAATCTGCCGGAATCGACCCAGTCGCCGACATGGTTGAGCACGGAATAGCCGCCCGCCTTTTCGATTTCAACGGGAGCGGTTCTGTAATCGTTTTCGATTCCCCACTCGCCCTGTCCGTAGGTGGTGAAATATCCGTTGACATGAGTCTTCGAGATAACAGCCATATTGCATTCGATTCCGCCGCGGATATCGGTCATGCCTCTGCCGCCGCGGTCAAGTCCCTTTGTGATGCGCTCGTAGTTCTCTTCGCTCATCGGGTAGACTTTTCTGAACTTGTTGAAAATTCCGTTCGTCTCTCGCTCACTCGTCCAGCCGTTTGTGATAACGCCGTGGTCGGTCATCGCAAGGATATCATAGTCCGCCTTATAATATTCCTCGACCATCTCGTCGAGCGTCGGGTCGCCGTCGCTCGCGTCGCAGTGTGCGTGGAGGTTTGCTTTATAAGTTTTCCATGTGTTCCAGTCGACCTGCTCATAGGGGCTGATTATCGTATAATCCGTCTCTTTCGAGCCGAACGCGAACGCCGCCGGGAAAGCGGTGAACAGCATCACGACAACCAGCGCAGCCGACAGAACGCGCTTGAAGTTCTTCTTCATTTATATATTCTCCTTAAATCAATATGCGTCAAAGAAATGATCGAAAACATTGTAGCCGAGGAAGAAATACTTGAACGCCCAGACAATGGGATTGAACTTGAAATAAGTCCAGTCGAGCACTGTAACTGTGGCGCGCAGGGCGGTCGAGAGATCGTGGGTTCTCGGAACTCTGACCTTGCCGAAATCCTCGCCGTTTCTTCTGATAACGAAGGGCTGCGAATAGCAGATGCCGTTGTCGCCCGTGATATAGAATCTGACATAGAGATAGGGCGTGTCGAGCAGATCGTCCGCGCGGAGATCGAGGGTCGCCTTGCCGCTGTCTATATCAGTCTCGCGCTTGATAACATTGCAGTTTGAGACCCAGGTTATCGCATTGAAGTTCGTGCCTTCGATGCTTATCGTGTCGTTTTCGTCGTCGACGGTCACTCGGGTGACGAGCGGAGTGTCGTCGCGAAGATATGCCTCGGTGTCATAGACCTTATCCTCGTCGAAGCCGGGCATCTCTTCCATGCCGTTGAGCTCAACACCGTTTGAATAGTGGGAGACCGCGAAGCACCAGCCGTTCTCCATGCCCTTGCGGACATTCTCGTTGGTAAGCTCCGGCAGAACCATCATGGTATAGGCGTCGTTTATCGAACGGACATCGTGAGAATCGGAGAAAGCGAAGCCCCACGGGACGACATTATTGGGTATGGTCTTCTGGAGTATCTGATCGTAAAGTATACGGTCGCAGCGGGTGTGTGCGTCGGTGGCACTGTTGATGCCCATGCCGACGCTCGAGCCCTTGTTATCAAGGAAGATGCGCGCAAATTTGTTGGCATAATAATCGTCTATCTTCTGACCGACATGGTCTTTGCTGTCCTTTTCGGGAGAGCATGGATATTCCGCCCTTGCGTCGCACGCCCTTCGACGGAGTCTCATAGTCGCCGTAAACGCCGGCGAGACCCTGACCGTAGTCGGCATAGTAGCCGGTCAGATGGCAGTCGCACTTCGGGGTCGCCATATTGAGCTCTATGCCCTGCGGGACATCGAGCATACCATTGTTATGTGTTCTCGTCTGAGATGCGGCGGTACCGGTCGTATAGGCCTTGTACTCCTCATCGGTCAGCGGGTAAATTGGTGCGAGCTTCGTGCGCTCATATTTGACGAGTCTTATCAGCGGCACGAGCTGCGGCTTCTGATCCCAGCCCTTGTTTATCGTGCCGTGGTCTGTGAGCGCGAGGATATCGTAGTTGAGGTCATAGTGTCTCTCAACGACTTCGTGGATCGGCAGATATCCGTCGCTTGCGTTGCTCTGAGTGTGCAGCTGAGCCTTATATATTCCCCATCTGTCCCAATCGACATCCGCATAAGGGTCTGTTATCTCGTAGCTTATCTCCGCAGGAGACACCTCGTTCTCCTGCGCAAAGGCGCAGAACGCGAGCGAAGGCACCGCAACAAGTAAGCAGAGCAGCAGCGACAGGGTGCGTTTGAACATTGTCATTCCTCCGTATGTTAATTTTTTATTCTGTAACATAGTTTAAAACATTCGGCAAATCAAGTCAACAAAGTTAACATAAATTTCGCAGCAAAATATAATTTTTTATATATTTTTTAGTCACGCTTTTCACACCCTCCCCATATGTTTGTTCAAATTGACATTTTTCGGTGAATTTTCGTTGACAAGTTTTGCATATTTTGATATACTCAATTTGAGATTGACCGAACGGAATTATTCCGTGAAGTCTTCTCAGGGAAAGAAAAAAGAAAGTCAAAAAAAGAAAGGAAAAGACAATGAAAAGAAAACTTATCTCCGCCGTTGCGCTCATCATGTGCGCGATAATGTTCCTCTTCTGCGGCTGCAAGTCGAAGAAGAACGGCGACGACACAACTGCCCCCTCCGAGAGCGGCGCGGCAGTCGATGCAGTCACCGATGAGAGCACCGAGCCCTCGTCCGAAGAGACGACTGAGCCCGAGAAGAAAGAGCCCGCTTCCGACGCCGTCAGAAGGGTTACAGACATCTCAAGAAATCCCGGTCAGGTCAACACCACCACTCCCTCGGTCAGAAAGCCCGAGTGGAAAAAGGACGGAAAATATACCTGCGGCAAGAACCTCGCGGCAGGCGAATACTATGTAGTTCCCAATTCAAAGAAATGCTCGCTTATGCTTACCGACGGCAAAGACGGCGAGCTTGAATTTGATATTCTTCCCTGCGGACTGTTCGTCACCATGAAAGCCGGATATACTCTTGAAGTCAAGAACGGCAAATTCATCCTCGCCTCCGAAGTCAATAAGATGGGCGCCACAAACGGCAAATACAAGCTCGGCTCCTACAGAGTCGGCGTTGACATCCCCGCAGGCATAACCACTCTCGGCTCATCCGAAGGCTCGTTCTTCACCGTTTTCTCATCAAGCGATTATTTTGACGAGGACGCAACGGCAATCATGTTCGCCGAGGATTATCCCGTTTATTACAACCTTGAAAAAGGTCAGCGCGTCCTGTTCATGGAAGACACTTCCCTCGGGGTAAAAATCCCCGGTGCAAACAGCGACGGCAGCTACAACTCCGGAATGTACAAGGTCGGTAAGGACATAAAGCCCGGCAAGTACACCCTCGTTCCCACGGATTCCGAAAACGGATACATGGTCTATTACGATCTGAGATATATCGAGCTCTCCATCAAGGACTATAAAGAGAATGTTAAAGCAGGCACTGTGATCACGCTCGAGAATGGCACCTATTTCCGCAGCAGCGGCTTAAAGCTTGTTCCGTATGTCGAGCCCGGCACAACCGCCGCTCCCGAGACTACAACGGATGCTCCCGAGACGACCACAAAAACTCCCGAGACGACCACAAAAACTCCCGACACCACAACCACTACAGCTCAGGGAACTCCTTCCGAAAGCTAAATAACAAACCAACCGATTGAAGGGTCGCAGAGATGCGGCTCTTCCTTTTTTGCTTTTTTTGCCCGTGTTGACTTGAATGTTCAGGTTTGGTATAATGGAGAAAACGGGTAAGTCCGCAATAATCCTCACGAAAGGGAAAAAAGATGAAAAAGCTTATATCTATTATTCTCTGCATGGCTGTGCTCGCCGGTGTTCTGGCGTTTGCAGGGTGCAAGAACAATAAGGACAACCAGGACACAACAGCCGCCTCGACGGGCATCGACGCTGTCGACGCCGCCGACACGACCGAGCCCTCTGCGGACAGCACCGCAGCTGAAAGCTCCACTGCAAAAGAGACAAAGCCCTCGGGCAGACCGACTCAGACTGTCCCCGCCGCGGCAACGACCGAAGCGCAGGTGGTCACTCTCCCGACTTCAAACTCGACCGAAAAGCCCGATGACGGCAGCTCCACCGGCTGGAACGGCGCGGGCAACTACAAATGCGGCAGCGGAAGCGGCAAGCTCGCTCCCGGCGAATATTACATTGTCAAAACTTCTTCAAAATACTCCGCACTCCTCTGGGATGGCAAGAAAAAAGATGACAAAGGTCAGCCCCTCGCCTATGATATAACGATAGACGGCGCCCATACGCTCGTTACTCTTGAAAGCGGCTACGAGCTCTACATCAGCGGATGCAAGTTCATCAACACCGCCAGCGAGCATCCCAAGGCGGTCAACGGCAAATATGCCCCCGGCACATACAAGATAGGCAGGGATATTCAGAAGGGCGAATATATAATCAAGAAAGCCTCCGGCGCATACGGCGGACTCAGCTTCAAAAAGAGCGTTGACCCCTATGTTCAGAATGTTGCAAGCGATTTCAAGATGGTCGATGTCTCTGTCTATTATACGCTGTCAAAGGGCGGATATGTCCACATCACAGGCTGTGAGCTCTATGATGCAGCTTCGCACGACATGGCTTCGATAGGCTGCGACGGCACGACTCCCGCAATGTACAAGGTCGGCAAGGACATAAAGGCCGGCACATATACAATAACCCCGGACGGCAGCGGAAAAAGCTACTACGCGGTCTACAAAAATTCAACGGATGCCACAGACTCCGCGAGAATCGCTGAAACGCGCATAACCAAGGCTACAAATGTCGCTGTCAGCGACGGCGAATACATCTGGTTCTACAAGGCTTCGATGAAATACTGCCGGAACCCAAACTCGGGACTTGACTTTGACGCTACGGCAGCTTCGGAATAAGCAGATATTTTAATCAATTGAAAAGCGAAAGGACATCGGGGCAAACCTCGATGTCCTTTTATTATTTTATTTGGAGATAAATTATGCTCAGATTTGTTTTCCCGACCGATGACAGTCGGCAAGATGTGCAGTTATTTTACAATGAGTTCCAATCGGACGGAGACACCTGCATAGGCTACGGCGGATACGAAAATTTTGACCACTGGCTCGCCGGAATGAATAACAGAATAAGCGGCAAAAATCTTCCCGCCGGATATGTCCGCGAGAATTTCTATCTCTGCTACGACGGAGACGACATGATCGGCGTATTCAACCTCAAGTTTGCGCTGACCGAGTTCCTGCTGAACTTCGGCGGGCACATCGGATCCATCGCGCAGAAATAGTGGCTACGCCTCGCAGATGCTCGCGCAGGGGCTCGACATCGCCCGCGAACTCGGATTCGTGCGCGTGCTGTGTGTCTGCGACGAGGACAGCATCGCCTCGGAGCGCGTGATAATAAAAAACGGCGGAATATTCGAGAACAGACTGTACGACGATGAAGAAAAAGTTTTTGTAAAAAGGTATTGGATAGATTTATAAACCCGGCATGGGCGGAAAATTCCGTTGATAAAATTTGTGCTTATTGTATACGTCATCAACAGGCAAATCGCAATATTGCAAATCATCACAATACATTGGTACAAAACAAGAATCCTACCACAAAAAACTGCGGCAGGATTCTTGCCTTATAAAAATCCCCGCACCTTTCGATGCGGGGAAAATTTTATCTGATATAGGGCAGCGGGTTTACTGTGCTGCCGTTTATGATTATCTCGAAGTGAAGATGCGGACCTGTCGCGTTGCCGGTTCTGCCGACTCGCGCTATCGCCTGTCCTGCGCTGACATGCTGTCCGACGCTGACAGATATAGAGCCTGCAAGGCAGTGAGCGTATCTCGTCTTGACTCCGCCGCCGTGGTTGATGACGACGCAGTGTCCGTAGCCGGAATTGCTTCGGCGCACGCTCTCGACAGTACCGTCGAGTGATGCGACTATGACCGCTCCGGTCGAACCGCCGCCGGGAAGAGTGAGGTCGACACCGGTGTGGAAATCTCTGTAACCGCGCAGGGTTCTCCAGCCGTAAGGCGAACTGACGAATGTACACGCGGGTGCAGGCCATACAAAGCCGCGTCCGGAAACCTTGACATTATATCCGCCGCTGACGCGGGTCGACTTCGTGCCGATAAGCTTCTTTTCGGTCACGGGCTCTTTAGTCCTGACGCGTGAAACCTCCTGCGAAGTGACGCGCTGACCGTCGATATATGTTACAAGCTCGGTTATCGTATCTTCGCCCTTTTCGCCCTTTCGGGTGACGCGGGTAGTACCCTTGAACATCGAAGCGTCATTGGTCTTTTCGGTATCATAATCGACCTCGACCGTTCTCGTCTCGGTTCTCATAACCTTGACGCGGACATAGTTGACCTCGTTTGAAACCACTATCTGATCGCCGGTGTGGATATACTCGCCCATATCGGGGTTGAGCGCCATGAGCTGCTTTTCGGTCAGCCCGTTCGCGACCGCTATGCCGTATATAGTATCGCCGTCCTTGACGGTGTAGGTCTTTTTCGCCTGCTTAGTCTGTTCAAGCTGCTTTTTGAGCTTCGATGCGTCCCACATGGTCTTCGGGTCGTCAGGATAAAGTCCCTGGACATACTCGACCTTCTCGACAAAATCGACAAAGCTGTTGCTGTCAGTAACCTTGTGCTTTTCGAGTATAGCATTGAACACGCTCGCTGCATCCGTCTCGTTCTTGACGGAGCAGATAAATTCGTTGTCGATATAAATTCCGCAGGCATTTGTGACATTACTCTCGGAATTTTCGATTATTCTGTCGCAGAGTATCGAAGAATCGACAAGCTTGTTGACGCTGACAAGTGAAAGCTCATATGTCGGATCATCAAGTTTGGCGGAAGAATCCGTCTTTGTAGTCGTCATTCTCGCCTTTGCGGCGCTCTGAGCCTCGTTATACACCGACTCGTCGGAGATATAGCCGAGCTCCCTGTTGTCGTAGCTGACCTTGAGCGCGAACGTGACACTGCTCCAATAGTTGACGGTCAGCACAAAAGCGAGCACTGCGGCAACGGGCAGAGCGAAGTTCGCTATGGTCTTGAACATCTGCGTATGGGTGGTGAAAGCCTTCTTCACATAGTGCCCGAGTATCGGAAACAGTGTTTTCGGCTTATGGCGGCTCTGCCTGAGATAGCTCATAGCCGAGCGCACATCGCGCCTGAAGTCCTTGACCTGCTCAACGAATGTATGAGAAATGATGTGGATAAACTTCTTGAATCCGAGCCAGAGGAAACGGAAGACATATCTGAAAAAGCCGACGATATTTCTGCCGAGCTTCTTAGGCTTCGCGAGCATCTTTTTAAAAGTTGTGCCGGTTGCGAGTCCGAGCGCCGCGATATAAGAATAAAGTACGGCTCCGGCATCGCCATTATGAACCTTTTCTTTCTTCTTCGCGGGCTTATTTTCCGCGGTTTCCTGCACTTCGGGCTGCGCCGCAGAATCGGCATCCGAAACTATTTCGTCCGCCTCTATCATCACATTTTCGTCAACAGACTCTTCTTCGTCAGCGACACCGCCCGCTTTTTTCATGGCGGCTCTGGTGCGCTTGTCGAGAGTTTTCTCATATGTTGCGAGGATATCGTCATAATCGCTGTCGACATCTATCTTCTCAAAAAGCTCCGAATACTTTGCAGTTTCATTTATTCTGTTTTTAAGCTCGTTCCCGTCCTTTGCGGGCGACTCTGAGCTGTGCAACTCAGGATCGGCAATATTGCCCTTTTTCTTTCCCGACATTGCTTCGCCCCCTTAAAAATATTACAAAATGATTACAAACATTATAACGCCGCCGAGCAATTATTACAAGTCTTTTTGAGAAATATATTGTTAACAATGCTTGGATAGCGCAACACACGACGCATTTTGAGGATAGAAAAATGAGCCGCCGAAAAGGCAGCTCATATCTCTCATAGGATGATTATTTCTTGTCCTCTGTCATGTTGAAACGCTTCTTGAAGCGGTCAACGCGTCCGCCGGTATCGACGAGCTTCTGCTTGCCGGTGAAGAACGGATGGCACTTTGAGCAAATATCGACACGAAGATCCTGCTTGGTGGAAGAAGTCTTGATGACCTCGCCGCAAGCGCAGCGGACCTCAGTGGGCTCGTACTTAGGATGGATTCCTTCCTTCATTATTGTCACCTCTTTCGGATTATCTGCATATAACTTTATCTTTAAGTCTAGCAAACGAAATTTTATCATACGCGGGGCAAAAATGCAAGCCCTTTTTTCATATTTTTTAAACTGTTCCGACTTTAACGGTCGAATTCATGAAAAATGAGTACAAAAGCGTCTCTTTGACGGGCATACCGAGCGCCTGCGAGAGTGCCTCGCGGTATATCTCAAGCTGAGCCGAATATCGGTCGAGCAGAGCCTCGGCGTCAACGCCCGTGTCGGTTTTATAATCGACAATGACGAGTTTTCCGTCCTCGACGAACACGCAGTCCGCAATGCCCTGAACGACGATTTTTTCTTCAGCCGCTTCGCCCGTCAGCTCAGGATAAAAGAACTTTGCCGGGAAGAGCGCCGCAAATTTTTTCTCACGCATGACATTATCAGAAGCGAAGATTCTCTCGGCAAGCGGCGACATAAAGAACCGCTTCGCCGCGCCGATATTAACAGCCTTGCCCTCATCCTCCGAGAGGAAGCCGCCGTCGACGAGCCGCGCAAGTTCGGATTCAATGTCGGCGCGCGCCGCAGCGTAATTTGAAAACTGCATGAATTTGTGCGTAGCCGTGCCGCGCTGAGCCGGGGTCAGTCCGCCCGAGCTCATGAACGCCGGGCGTGACGAGGCGAAATATTCACGGTTTATGCCGCGCTCCGAGCCGTCCGAAGCGGCGCGCTTCGCAGGCACGGACGAGAGCACCGAGCGCGGGTCGGAATAATCGAGTCGTGCTTGAACTTCGTTGAAGAATACAGGCTTTGCGGCTATTTTCTGTTCATTGGCGGATTCGGTCATGAAGCTTTCCGAATCGCTGACGACAACTTTCAGCTTGAATCTGTCTTTTTCGGACAGGAATATCGAGACATCGACGCCGGATAACTTTCGCAGCTCATCTGCGGCGGGATGGCGCATGAGCGCCGTGAGCACAAGGTCTGAGAAGTTATTCATTCTGAGCACGGCGAACGGGTTCGCCCGCTCCCCTATTCCGCATTCGACGGCAACCTTCGCGAGTCCCTTTTCGGGATTCGGGACAGATGTGACCATAACGAGATTTTCTTTTGCTCTCGTCAGCGCAACATAGAGCACGCGCATCTCCTCGCTGCGCCCCATGCGTTCGGAAGTTATGACTGCGGCGCGGCGCGAGGCTGTGTCATAAACGCTGATTCCGTCCTCCGTGCGTCTCTTCATGCCGAGCCCTGCAGACGAGCTTATGAGCACTGATTCGGTGTTGTCCCGCTCGTTGAACGCGTGCTGCATATCGGCGAGAATACATATTGGGAATTCAAGTCCCTTGCTCTGATGGACGGTCATTATGCGGACGATATCCGCATTTTCGGACGGTCGCGCGGCGGTTGCCAAATCTCCGCTCGTGCGCGCGACCTTATCTATAAATCTTATAAATCCGCTGAGTCCGAGATTACCCGCCGCCTCGTATTTTTCGGCATAATCGCACAGCAGACCGACATTGAGTCTGCGGCGCTCGCCGTCCGGCATCGCGCCGACAATAGCGTCGAAGCCCGTCTCTTCGCACACTCTGCGGACGAGTTCGCCCGCGCTAAGGGTCAGCGACAGTCTGCGCAGAGATTCTATTTTTTTGAGGAATGCCGCCGCTTTTTCGTCGCCCTCGTCAGCCGACACGGCGACGCTGCAATAGAGCGGCTCAGTCTCGCCCGCCTCCAGGCGTTCTTTCGCCGAGGCGCGTATATCCGCAAGCTCACCTGCGCTGAAGCCGAAGAGCGGAGAGAGCATGACTGCCGCGAGCGGTATATCCTGCACAGGGTTGTCGAGCACGCGCAGGAGTGAGAGTATAAAGCTTATCTCGGCGGCCTCAAAGAATCCGCCGGTCTCCGGGGAGAAAACCGGTATGCCGCGCTCAGAGAGCGCATTGGCATAGACCGAAGAAACATTTTTTGCCGTGCGCAGGAGAATGCAGAAATCGCCGTAAGACGCGGGATGCAGAGCGCCGCCCTTTGTGACGAGCGTTTTTCCCTCTCTGACCGTGCGGTCAATATATCTCGCAACATAGCGAGCCTGCGCTTCGAGCGTATCGGCTCTGTTACCCTTGTCCGTAACGACATGCAGCTCACAGTCGGGAGTGTCGCGCTCGGGATATTTAGCGGCGGCGTTGAGCGCCTCGGAGTCGTCATATTCAAGCTCGCCCGCCTCCGTGCTCATCAGCTGGTGGAAGATATAGTTGACGCACGATGTAACTCCCACGCGGCTTCGGAAATTCGAGCCGAGGGTTATGCCCAGGGGGTATTTCCCACTCTCGAAGCTGTGTGTTGTGCTGCGGCGGCGCAGGAATATCTCCGGCATCGCCTGACGGAATCTGTATATGCTCTGCTTGACATCGCCGACGGTGAACAGATTATTCTCGTCGGCAGATATCGCTCTGAATATCATATCTTGCGCTTCGTTTATATCCTGATACTCGTCGACGAGTATCTCAACATAATGCGACGACAGCTCGCGCGCAAGGTCGGTTTTTATATATCCGCCGCTGCCGTCGGAAACCGCGAGCAAATTGAGTGCGCGGTGCAGAATATCCGAGAAATCGGCGGAGTTCATTTTATCCTTTTCGGCGGAATACTCCCTGCCAAACTGCTTGACGAGTTCTATAAGCTTCGTCACGGGATCGCGCAGCAGGCGCATGTCATCGGCGTGTTCTTCGGACGATACACACATGATACCGGGCACTTTTTTCAACAGATCCTTGAGCTTTTTGCGGGCGGTAGTAACCACATTTTTCGTCTCGCTCTCATAGCCCTTCGGAACGCGCCCAAGGCTCATATACTTGACCGTTTTAAACGCTTCGAGAGCCTCGTCCCAGTCGCTGTTGATTTTTTCTCGAAGCTCGGCGTACATATTTATATCGCTCTGCACCGCCGCGCCGTAGGCATCCGCTACAATCGGGTCGGACTCCATGGCGGTCATCATATCGCGGCTCGAGGACACGCAGTAGTCGAGCATATCGCAGACATATTTTTTTATTATACCGCCCCAGCGGCTCTTGTTGATATCGGGCTGTGAATACTCCCCGATAAGCGAATCGAGCCACAGATCAGGGAACGGATAAGCAGTCGAGATATCATACATTTTGATTATCAGCTTCGCGAAATCCTCGTCGCTGCTGCCGGAGGACATCATATCGCTGAGCTCCGAAAATCTGCCGTCCAAATCCTCTTCGTATTCCCGCTCGAGCATTGCCTCGCAGACATCGTTTTTCATTATAACTGCCGTTTCGTTGTCGAGCAGCGAATAGTCCGGGGATATGCCGAGCGCGTGGAAATTTTCGCGCACAAGGTCGTTGCAGAAGCTGTCGATAGTGCATATTTTCGCAAACGGCAGGAGCATATACTGGCGGCGAAGATGCCTGTCCGTCGGATCCTCCGAAAGGCGTTTGAGTATCGCCGCGCCTATCTTCTCGCGCATCTGCGCGGTGGCGGCGCGGGTGAATGTAACTATCAGCAGATCCTCCGCCGAACAGGGGTTATCTTTGTCCGTCAGACGGCGGATAACGCGCTCGACAAGCACCGCCGTCTTGCCCGAGCCCGCCGCAGCGCTGACAAGTACAGAGCCTTTACGGCACTCTATCGCGTGTCTCTGATCAGTCGTCCAGTTGACACCCATTATTCCGCCCCCTCTCCGAGTTTCAGATTGTCATTTAATTCTCTTACAGGCATATTATTCTCATGCGTGCAGATGTTCCAATATTCGCATTTCGAGCAGATTTCCTTGTAGTTTTTGCCCTGCGCCGGGAGCGCGGGAATTGAGCCGCGATGCAGCTCTTCGCCCATGTTTACAAGGTTTTCGTCAACCTTGTCCCAAAGTTCGGAGAGCTTTTCGAGATCGAGAGTAGCACCCTTTATATTGCCGTCCTTATCAATCTTTGCCGGGATATACGCCCCTCCGCCGTCATGCTCCATGGCAACTATAACGCCCGCATTTTCGAGCACGAAGCCCTGCATCTTTCTGTCGTTTGAATTGCCCTGTTTGCTGAGATCTTTGTCCCTCTCAGCTGTAAAGGCAGATGCCTTTGCAGGCATATAGAGCACTCCCGCGGGAACCGCATCGCCGTAGCGTGCCTTTCCGTTGCTCACGAGCGTGAAAAGATAGATGAGCATCTGCATATTGAGTCCGTTTAACACATCGGAAAAGGCAAAAGTCTTGCCCGACGACTTATAATCTATGACTCTGATATACGGCTCTCCGTCTATCTCGGCGAGATCGACTCTGTCCACCTTGCCGGAAATATTGATGTGTCCGCCGGAGGGTATTTTCAGATTATACGGCTTTATCGTGCCATTATGCGATATATCAAGTTCGAGATCGACCGGGCGGAATTCGCAGTTTTTGAACTCGTCCGCGAGCCGCGCCGCAACCGCATCTATGCTGCGCGCGAGGCGTTCATAGAGATAGAGAAACCGTTTAGACCTCTGCGAGCGGTCGAGGAAGCGTTCAAGATAAGAGTCCAGATATCCGCGTATTTTTTCATAGCGTTCATCGGGATCGAGCTCAGAGAGCTCCTGCGCGCTGAACTCGCTGAGCAGCTGTTCGAGCACGAAATGTATAACCGTGCCTTTCTGAAGCGGGTCGAAGGTCGCGCTCTTGTTCTCCTGAAGCTTCAGGCCGTAGCGGCAATAATAAGAAAACGGGCAGCGGTAATATGTCTCAGCCCGTGAGGGTGAGATATTCATGTTCATGCCAAAAAGGCGCGTCGCGCTCTCGCGGCTGTCTATCTTGAAGGTTCTCCCCTCCGCCGCGCTGTCGAGCGACGCGAGTCTGCCGGAATAATCGGCATCTTTTTCAAAATATTTTCTCAGCGATTCATAGAGCTCGCCGCCGTTTCGCATCAGCGCTGCCGTCAGCTCAAACGCGGGTTTCTTGCCCTCGACAAGGTCGATTTTGTCCGCCGTGAGAGTGTCGGTCTGATGCACCTGCGGGAAGTGCTCGCGGATGAAAGTGATTATCTCCGACTCGCTGAGTTCTTCCCCCTGCGCGCTCTTTGAAGAATAACTGACTATCAGCTTCTCTTTTGCGCAGCAGCACGCAGTATAGGCGATAAAGCGCTCCTCGGCGACTCTGTCCTCGCCGTATATCGCAGTCTCTATGCCCGCCTGCGCGAGGCGTTCGCGCTCGCCGGCGTTGAGCATACCGCCCTGAACGGGATTAAGCGGCAGTTTTCCCGCATTCGCGCCGAGGACGAACACTGCCTTGGGCGCGATGGGTCTTATTCTCTGCGCCGAGCCTATCGTCACCTCTTCGAGGGAATGGGGTATCTCGCCGAGGGTAACAGTGGAGAGCATGAGATCAAAAAGTCCGGAAAAGCGCGAGGCTTTTACCGGGGTCTTGCCGAGCGTCTGCGCCGCGACATCGAGCAGAGAGCAGAGGGTGTCCCAGAGCCGCTCCGTCTCAAGAGCGAGCACATTTTCGCCCGAATCCTCGAGATAAATCGCGAGGTCTTTTAGTCTCTGCGCCGTGTCGAGCTCGCACAGCAGCTCGAACACAGCCTTTGCGCAGCCCTCGCCGTCGTTATCTTTGAGCTTGCCTCTGAACTTTGCAAACGGTTCGACTGCCTTTTCACGCAGAGCATTCAGCCTCTCAAGCTCCGCCGCAGCGTTTTCGGTCATCTCACCGAACCCGTCGGGGCTCGACTCCCATTTTT
>OGER01000524.1_pt1 | contig 40129 bp, 36 predicted proteins | sample 1570691 | NCBI WGS metagenome assembly OGER01 (sample SAMEA2582143, study PRJEB24529) | metagenome | biome: Human gut stool | place: China | collected 2011
ACAGGTCATCGGTTCCGCACGACCTACCACGAGCAGCCGTATGGATAAATATACACCGCTTCTGCTTTCAAAGGGGTTGAAGGGCATGATTGGAAAAGGCAAGCGCAGTCAGGCAGTCATTGATGCAATCGTGAAGGAAAAAGCTGTGTATATGGCAGCTGTCGGCGGAGCAGGCGCACTTTTATCAAAGTGCATCAAGGAGTCCGAGGTAATCGCTTATGATGACCTTGGAACCGAGGCAATCCGTAAGATGCGCGTGGAGAATCTTCCTGTTATCGTTGTGATCGACAGCGAAGGACACAATCTGTATGAGACGGCGGTTGCAGATTATCTGAAGGAGCATAATTAATATGGCAAAAAACAAGGTTAAAGTCGAATATGATGTAGATATGGAAAAGGAGCGCAGGAAGAAACAGCAGAAAAACGGAAAACCAGGATTTGCTATACGCAGATCAAACATTCTTCTGTATGGGTTGCTGCTCGTTGTGGAAGTGTTGTTTTATTATTTCCTGACACCGGCAATCAATGTACATACCTCTGGATTCTGGACATGGGTGATACTTACGCTTGCGGCAATCGGATTCTGCTCCTTTGATTTCAAAGGTACACGCATTACTAAAAAAGGCAATATCAAAGAAGCCGTTGGTTCGACAAAGGTGGTAATGGTTTCATTTACAGCAATCCTTGTGTTGATTGTAGGATTGATTATAGGCGGGCTGACATCTTCTCAATTGTTCCGTGCATCGAAATATGCAGGAATCATCAAGGTTGAGGATGGTGATTTTGCAACGGATGTACCGGAAAGTGAGAATATCAACAACATAGCACTGATGGATACGGACAGTGCGAGAATCATCGGTGATCGTTCGATTGGTTCCCTGTCTGACGTTGTCAGCCAGTATCAGGTGAGCGAGACATACAGCACCATTGATTATAATGGTGTGCCGATGAAGGTTGCACCGCTTGAATATGCGGGATTTATCAAATATCTGAATAATAAAGACGCGGGAATTCCGGGATATGTGCTCGTTGATCCGGTCAAAAATGAAGCAGATTATGTGAAGATTGAAAAGCCGATTCAGTATTCTTCCTCTGCATATTTTGGCAAGAATCTGCAGCGGCATGTACAGCTTTCATATCCGACTTATGATTTCAATGGATATTATTTTGAACTTGATAACGAAGGAAATCCATATTATATCTGTCCGGTATTAAAGCCGAATGCAGGGTTATTTGGAGCGAAGGACGTGAAGGGAATCGTGCTCTGTGATCCATGCAGCGGGGATTGTGAATATATGGATCTGGGTAATATTCCAAATTGGGTAGATCGCGTGTATGATGGTGATCTCTTATGTGACCGGTATAACTGGTATGGTATGCTGTCAGGTGGATTCATTAACAGCAAGATTGGAAATAAAGGCTGCAAGGTGACAACCGATGATTATGGTTACAAGGTGATGGATGGCGATGTGTGGGTATACACAGGTGTGACATCCGTCAATGGAGACCAGTCGAACATCGGGTTCGTATTGATGAATTCAAGAACTGCGGAGAGTAAATATTTTGCAATCGCAGGTGCGGAAGAGCATTCCGCGATGTCCTCTGCGGAGGGACAGGTACAAAACCTCGGGTACACGTCATCATTCCCATCTCTGATCAACATCGGAAATGTACCAACCTATATCATGGTGCTCAAAGATAATGCGGGACTCGTGAAGATGTATGCACTTGTCAATGTGGAGAAATACAGCATTGTGGCAACCGGTGCGACACAGAAGGAAGCACTTGCAAGTTACCGGAAGCTGCTTGCCGAAAACAGCATAACGACAAGTGGAAACGATGTCAGTGAAGATACGTTGAGTAAGAAGATTACAGTCACACAGATCCGGTACATCACGGTAGAGAATGAGACATATGTGTATATTACAGCGAAAGATCGTTCTGTCTACAAACAGAATTTTGCTGAAAATGAAAGCCTGATCAAGATTGAGGAAGGTGATGTAATCACAGTTCATTATATGGAAGGTGACGATGGCGTGAATACGCTTCTTTCTTATGAATAAGTTATTGGAATAAAATAATAAAAAATAGGATGCTATTATGCTAAGGGTATATAATTACCTCTTGACATTTAGTACAATATTTGTTATTCTAATTTAGCGTGTTGACGCGGAACTAAATAACACCGATTGGTAAAATGTGTTTTTTAGGCATTGGAGATGTACTCAAGTGGCTGAAGAGGCGCCCCTGCTAAGGGTGTAGGTCGTTCGCGCGGCGCGAGGGTTCAAATCCCTCCATCTCCGTTTGTAGATTACGGATAAAATATTGAAAATAAGTCTTGACTTGATTGGAAATATTTCATATAATCTACTTTGCGTTTAGTTAAATGCAACGATATATTCCTCGATAGCTCAATGGTAGAGCACTCGGCTGTTAACCGAGTTGTTGTAGGTTCGAGCCCTACTCGGGGAGTTTTGGTGACTTAGCCAAGTGGTAAGGCGTGGGACTGCAACTCCCTGATCGTCGGTTCAAATCCGTCAGTCACCTTTTATAAACACGATGAGACTTCTCATCGTGTTTTTTTAATAAAATTATGTCTAATATAAAGACATTTTGGCTTATCTGGTAAATTAAGATAGAGAACAATATTTCTAACATTCACAGCAAGAAATCCATAGACATTTGCTTCCAAACTCCGTATGCTGAAAGTAGAATACAGGAATTACGGAGGAGGAAGCAATATGCAGCAAAGAGGAAGAGTCACTATTCCGACTGATGTAGATGTCGTGCCGGAGACACTTACACTGATGGAGCGCTGGGGGGCCGATGCCATCCGCGACTGCGATGGTACGGATTACCCAGAGGAACTGCGCGCTGTGGATGCCAAGGTCTATTCGACCTATTACACCACAAGAAAAGACAATACATGGGCAAAGGCACATCCGGAGGAGATACAGCAGATGTATATTATGACGCCGTTTTATACGGCGGTCGACGGAGATTTACAGATCCATCTCATGACGCATCTGTACCCGGATATGTTAAAAGTCAACAACCGTGATGACATTACGCGTTGGTGGGAAGTTATCGACCGCACGACGGGGGCGGTTGTTTCAACCAGCCAGTGGTCGTATGATGAGACAACTGGCGACGTGACGATCCACAAGCCGGAGGCGTTCCACAGTTACACGGTCAGTTTTCTGGCATACATTATGTGGGACCCGGTGCATATGTATAATGCCGTGACCAACGGCTGGAAAGATGTGGAAAAGCAGATTACGTTTGATGTGCGCCAGCCAAAGACCCACACCTACTCCATGGAGCGGCTGCGCAGATTTATCGCGGAGCATCCGTATGTGGATGTCATCCGCTACACGACCTTTTTTCACCAATTTACGCTCATCTTTGACGAGTTGGCGCGGGAAAAATATGTGGATTGGTATGGCTATTCCGCATCGGTCAGCCCGTATATCTTAGAGCAGTTTGAAAAGGAAGTGGGCTATCGGTTCCGCCCGGAGTTTATTATCGACCAGGGCTATATGAACAATACTTACCGCGTGCCGTCCAAAGAATTTCAGGATTTTCAGGCATTTCAGCGCAGGGAAGTGGCAAAGCTTGCAAAGGAGATGGTGGATATCACACATGCGTGCGGAAAAGAGGCGATGATGTTCCTCGGTGACCACTGGATCGGTATGGAGCCGTTTATGGAGGAGTTCCAGACGATCGGGCTGGATGCTGTGGTCGGAAGCGTCGGAAACGGTGCAACGCTGCGTCTCATTAGTGACATTGAGGGGGTCAGATACACTGAGGGGCGGTTCCTGCCGTACTTTTTCCCGGATACCTTCCACGAGGGAGGCGATCCGACACGCGAGGCGAAAGTCAACTGGGTGACGGCGCGCCGGGCGATTCTGCGCAAACCGATCGATCGGATCGGCTATGGTGGGTACTTAAAACTTGCCACACAGTTTCCGGATTTTATCGACTATGTGGAGAGCGTGTGCAAAGAGTTCCGCGAACTGTACGAAAATATTAAGGGAACGACCCCGTACTGCGTCAAGCGCGTGGCAATATTAAACTGCTGGGGAAAAATGCGCGCGTGGGGCAACCATATGGTCCACCATGCCATTTACTACAAGCAGAATTATTCTTATGCGGGCATCATCGAGGCACTCAGCGGTGCTCCGTTTGACGTGAAATTTATCAGCTTTGATGACATAAGGAATCATCCGGATCTGCTCGATTCCTTTGATGTTGTCTTAAATGTGGGCGATGCCTACACCGCTTATACCGGCGGGGACAATTGGAAGGATGAGGCGATTCTGACCGCAGTCCGCCGGTTTGTCTACCGGGGTGGCGGTTTCATCGGCGTGGGCGAACCGGCATCCTGCCAATGGCAGGGGCACTTCTTCCAGCTTGCGGACATCCTTGGCGTGGAAGAAGAAACCGGCTACACGTTGAATGTGGACAAGTATAACTGGCAAGATCATGCGCATTTTATCACGGAGGACAGCGGCGATGCGATTGATTTTGGCGAGGGCAAGAAAAACATATTCGCGCTCGAATCCGCGACCGTGCTACGCCAGATCGACAAAGGTGTACAGCTTGCCGTGAATACGTTCGGGCAGGGCAGGGGTGTGTATATCAGTGGCCTGCCGTACAGCTTTGCAAACAGCCGCCTGCTGTACCGGGCGATTCTGTGGGCGGCTTCGGCGGAGGGGAAAATTCACCGCTGGTTTTCCACAAATTACAATGTCGAAGTGCATGCTTATGTAAAAAACGGCAAATACTGTGTCGTCAACAACACGTATGAACCGCAGCAGACGACCGTTTACCGGGGGGACGGCAGCAGTTTTGCGGTCGACCTTGCGGCCAATGCGATCCTCTGGTACGAGATCTAGGAAAGAAACTGTCTGCGGTAGGCATCGGGGGAGAGCGTGGTTTCCCGACGGAATGCCTGCGAAAAATACGACTGGGAAGAAAAGCCGACCGCCTGGGCAATTTTTGCGACCGGAAAGTCGGTGTGTTCTAACAGGGATTTCGCCTCTTCAATGCGTCTGGTAATCAGATAATTGATGGGCGAGATTCCTTTGTATTTGGTGAAGGCGTGGGCAATGTAATATTTGCTGTGGAATGTTAAGGCACTTAGTGTATCTAACGTGATTGTTTCCGCGTAGTGCGCATTGATGTACTGCTCGATCATGCGGCATTCCTGTGAGGTTTTGCCGACGGAGACGGCCTCCGGCGTGACGCGGATCTCCCGCCGGATCAGATAGAGCAGATTTTCGAGCAGATTCTGTGACATTTCTACATAATTTTCTTTGCGGTCATGCAGTTCCTGTATGAGCGATCTGGTATAAAACAGACAGGCAGGGCGGATTGTCTTTACATTTTTGCAGAGGCAGGTTATGGGCGCGTGTCCGTCGGTTTCAAACGCTATGCCCTCAAATCCGAGAACAACATATTCCAAAGCCGCATCGCCGTTGCTGAATTCTGTGTGCATGACATGGGGATTGATGAGGATCAGGTCATCTGCCGCAATGCAGAAGGTTTGTGTCTCGGTCTGGAATGTGCCGGTTCCGTTTAAGACATAAAACAGCTCGGTAAACGGGTGGGAGTGCAGCACGCTCGGCCAGGTCTTGTCGTAGCTGGAATGGCTGATATAAAGCAGGCGCAGATCCGGCCGTTTCTTTTGCGCGTCAAAGGTTTGTGGTTTGAAGTTGTACTGCTGGTATGGCATAGGCATCCCCTCCTGAAAATAGCATGTGCATTTGCACCTGAAATCTGTTATAGTAATTATAGTGCAAGATTTATAACAATGTAAACAAGATCCCGATAGCGGAGCGGCAGCACGCGCCTTATCATGAAGTGGTAACAGACACAACACATAAGGGGGAAAACAATATGAGAGCGATTACAGAACAGCAGAAACAGGAAGCCATTGCAGCATTTGCATACGAGGGAACACTGATTGCAGATACGGTGTACGGGAGCGGACATATCAACGACACGTTCCGCCTGACGTTTGCAGTCGGCAATATGGGGGATCTGGATGTGATCTTACAGCGGATGAATGCCGATGCCTTTCCACATCCGGAACAACTCATGGAAAACATTGCGGGTGTGACGGGGTTCTTAAAAAAGAAGATTATTGCGCGGGGCGGCGACCCGGAGAGGGAGACGTTAAATATCATCCCGACCGTGGACAACAAACCGTACTACCGTGACACAAACGGGGACTACTGGCGGTCGTACCGGTTTATCACCGGGGCGAGCAGCTTTGATCAGGTGGAAACGCCGCAGCAGTTTTATGAGAGCGCGGTCGCATTCGGCAGCTTCCAGCGGCTTTTGGCGGATTATCCGGCAGAGACACTCCATGAGACAATTCCGGGGTTCCACGACACGCGGGCGCGGTTTGCGGCATTTGAAAAAGCCGTCCGGGAGGATGTTGTGGGGCGGGCCGCGGAGGTTCAAAAGGAGATCGCTTTTTTCTTAGAGCGGAAGGAGACGGCCTGCTATTTTGCCGGGCGGCTTGACCGCGGGGAGCTTCCGATCCGCGTGACGCACAACGACACGAAATTAAACAATGTCATGCTCGACGATAAGACCGGAAAGGGGGTCTGTGTCATTGATCTTGATACGGTCATGCCGGGGCTTGCCATGAATGATTTTGGCGATGCGATCCGCTACGGGGCGAGCACTGCGGCGGAGGATGAGCGGGATCTCTCCGAAGTCTCGTGCAGCATGGAGCTGTTTTCCCTCTTTACCAAAGGATTTCTGGAGGGCTGCGGCGGCAGCCTGACTCCGGAGGAGACCGCGCTGCTTCCGATGGGGGCAAAGGTCATGACGTATGAGTGCGGCATGCGGTTTCTTATGGATTATTTACAGGGCGATCGTTATTTCAAGATCCACCGGGACGGACAGAATCTCGACCGTGCCCGCACGCAGCTTACGCTTGTGGCAGACATGGAGCGCAAGATGCAGCAGATGCAGGACATTGTAAGAAAGGCAGCAGGGTAATGGCAGAAAAGAAAAAGAAGAAGATGGAGTTTAGGTACTACCAGTTACCGCCCGGAAGTCCGATTCTTGCACTTCTGGGAGAAAAGTGGGTGCAGAATTATGGTGACCGCACGGCAGACAGGCTTCATTTCCACAATTACATGGAACTTGGCTATTGTTATTACGGGGCAGGCGACGTGGTACTGGGGGATGACACCTACCGTTTTTCGGGGCAGCAGTTTACCGTCATCCCGTCGAATTTTCCGCACACGACAAACAGCGATCCGGGCAACATCAGTCGCTGGGAATATCTGTTTGTCGATGTGGAGGTGGTACTTGACGGTATTTTCCCGGACAATGCACTCCGCAAAGAGCGCGCACTGCAGCGGCTCTATGAAAAGCCGTGGTTTTTGGAGGAAGCAGAGTATCCGAAGGAAGCGGCAAAAATTAAAGAAATCTTAAACATCATGCGAAAAGGCGATGAATTTTATCTTGAGGAGGCAAAGGCACTGCTGGGCTGTCTTCTTTTGGAGATCACACGGTTAAACTACACGAACAAAGAGACGCGCGCGGATGCCGAGCAGGGCAGGATCACCTGCATCGTCTCCCGCGCCATGGACTATATCTCCGATCACTACATGGAACCAATAAGGGTAGAACAACTGGCGAAGTACAGCCATCTGAGCGAGACACATTTCCGGCGTGTGTTTACCGAATATATGCATATTGGGCCGCTTGAATATATCAACACGGTGCGCATCCGCACGGCGTGCGAGCACTTAAAAAAGACCGAGGAACCGGTGGCGGACATCGCCCACAAATGCGGATTTACGACCAACTCCACGTTCAACCGCAATTTCAAGCAGATGATGGGGGTCACACCCGTGGAGTGGAGGAAGCGTCCGGAAAATTACGAACAGCGGCTGCTCAATTATGAGATCCACACAGAGAAAGGATGGTAACAACCGATGCAGGGGGCAAAACTGATACAACAGGTAAAGAGGAAACAAAAGAAGATGACGGGGGTTCTGCGGAAGCTCATGGTCGTATTCGGGGTATTTTTTGTGCTGCTTGGGATCATGATCTCACAGGCATTTATGTTAGCGGGCTTTCTTCTGGTGGCACTGTATTTTGTATTTGATGTGTTAAGCCGGAAAGAGTACGAGTACATCCTCGACGGGAAAACACTCACAATTGATGTGATCTATGGGAAGCGGTACCGTAAAACGGCACACATCATTGACATGACCGAGATGGAAGTGACCGCGCCAAACCGCCACGAGGCTGTGGCAAAGTACCGCAAAGACGGGGGCGGGGTCCGACTGCCGAAGTTTGATTATACCTCCTATGAGGATGACATTCCATACTACACGATGATCGTCATTGAGGACCGGGAAAAGAAAAAATTGTTGCTTGATCTCAATCAGGAACTGCTGTTTGCACTCAAAAAACAGTATCCTTCTAAGGTTTTTGCATAAAGTGGTGAATAAAATATGAACAGTTGCAAACAAATCATGAACAACAAATGTGCGCAAAATCAGAGAATCCATCATTTCAACGAAGAATTGCAGGAATGCAAGCGGTTGTAATGGTGGATTTGTTGCATCACATGGCACGCATAATGGCAATATGAATGGAAATAACCGAAAATATGCGAAAAAATAGTGCAAAGCACACAAAATGATTGAAATTGCACATTATACGGACAATTATGCAAACTAGATATATTCAAGCAATGCTATAATACGTTCATCAGCAAAAGTAACAAATACTCTTAGGGAGAAGGAGGAAATTTATATGAAAAAGAAAATGATTACAGCATTACTTGCAAGTGCAATGGTATTGTCACTGGTTGCTTGCGGTGGAGGCGGAACAGACAGCAACGGTGGCGGGGATACATCCTCCAGCGGAAGCGGTACTTCTTCCTCATCCGACAGTAATAAGCTGACCGTATGGGCATGGGACCAGAACTTTAACATCAAGGCAATAGAGACCGCAGCCGAGCAGTACAAGAAAGACCATCCGGATTTTGAACTCGAAGTGGTTGAGACCTCTTCTGATGACTGCCAGACCAAGCTGACAACCGCAGCAAATGCCGGTGATTACAGCACACTGCCGGATATCGTACTCATGCAGGACAACAGCTACCAGAAATTCTTAAAAAGTTATCCGGATGCCTTTACCGACCTGACGGATATGGGAATCAACTGGGATGATTTCGGAAAATTAAAACAGTCTTACTCTATGGTAGACGACAAGCACTACGGTGTTCCGTTTGATAACGGTGCTGTTATCGCATGTTACCGTACCGACATCTTAAAAGAAGCCGGATACACCATCGACGACCTGACCGATATTACCTGGAGCGAATTTGCAAAGATCGGAAAAGATGTTCATGATAAGACCGGCAAATACTTACTGACCAGTGAGGGAACTGGCGGAGACACTATGATGATGATGATCCAGTCCTGCGGTGCAAACTTTGTCAATGAAAACGGAGATGCTTACATTGTAGGAAATGACATCGCTGAGAAGTGTGTCGACATCTACACCGAACTCGTACAGAATGATGTTGTAAAATTAGTAAACAACTGGGATGAGTATGTATCCACCATCACAAATGGTGAGGCAGCAGGCGTTGTCAATGGTAACTGGATCACTGCAACGATCGCTTCTACCGAAGACCAGAAAGGCCAGTGGGCAATCACCACAATGCCAAGTGTAGATGGTGTGGATTCCGCTACTCATTATGCAAACAACGGTGGATCTTCCTGGTATGTTACCGCAAACTGCCAGAACAAAGATCTTGCAGAAGATTTCTTAAAGAGCACTTTTGGTTCCAGTACAGATTTCTATGATGCAATCCTTCCACAGACCGGTGCGATTGCCTGCTACTTACCAGCCGGAGAATCGGATGTATACAACGAGCCAAACGAGTTCTTCAACGATCAGCCGATTTACTCCACGATCGTAGAATACTCTTCCCATATTCCGGAGTTTACAAAGACTCCGTATCACTATGAGGCAAGAGAGTGCATCAACACAGCAGTTGTCAATATCGTAAATGGAACAGCTAAGGCTGATGCATTACAGGAAGCACAAGATACCTTACAGTTTAAGATGACGGAGTAATCCGGTACATAAAAAAGAATGACAAGTTTGTATAGCGGGGGGCGACCTCCGCTATATGTGAAAATGACCAGAAATGCGAAAGGGGGAATTTGTTGTGAATTCCAAGAAAAAAGGGATGTCACTTATTGCAAAACAAAGAGCGGCAGGATGGACATTTCTAGCACCGGCATCGATTCTGATTGCGATCATGAGTTTTTATCCGATGGTGCGGGCATTTATCATTTCCCTGCAAAAGGGAACGGGTGCCAATATGCGCTTTACTGGATTTTCCAATTATCAGAGAATCCTTGTTGATAAGGTGTTCCAGCAGTCCATCGGCAACACATTTTTCTACCTGATTATCCAGGTGCCAATCATGCTTATACTTGCAATTCTGCTGGCACAGTTATTAAACAACAAACATTTAAAATTGCGGGGATTGTTCCGAACCTGTGTCTTCCTCCCATGTGCGACTTCACTGGTTTCCTATTCGTTGATCTTCCGTTCGATGTTTGCAACAGACGGACTGATTAACAGTATCCTCATGAAACTTGGTATCTTACATTCCGGCTATAATTTCCTGGGTCATTCCGGAAGTGCCAAAGCGGTCATTATCCTTGCTTTGATTTGGAGATGGACTGGTTATAACATGGTTTTTTATCTGGCTGGTTTACAGAATATCGAGTATTCCGTATACGAAGCCGCCAAGATCGACGGTGCAAACGGCTGGAAAACATTCTGGAGGATCACCGTACCGCTGTTAAAACCGACGATCATCATGACCTTTATCATGTCAATCAATGGTACGTTGCAGTTGTTCGATGAGTCCGTCAACCTGACAAAGGGTGGACCTGCCAATACGACTATTACCATGTCACACTATGTATACAACACATGTTTTATCAATGTGCCAAACTTTGGATATGCGGCAGCCATGTCATTTTTGATCTTTATCATGGTAGCGATCCTTGCATTTATCAACTTGAAAGTAGGTGATACGCGTGACTAAGCAGAAAAGCAAATCAATGATCCAGAGAAGATTGATCCCGACGTATATCTTTCTGGGGATCGTGTCCTTTATTTCCGTATTCCCGCTGTATTGGATGATTTCCGCAGCCACGAATACATCCACGGACGTATCCCGTGGTCGCCTGCTTCCGGGTACGCACTTTATGGAGAACTTTAAGAACTTAATGTCCCAGCAGCCACTGTGGAGAGCCCTCGGGAATTCGTTCCTGTATGCGATCCTTACGACGGTGCTGTGTCTCTTGGTCTGCTCCATCGCCGGTTATGGTTTTGAGATCTACCATGACAAATGGAAAGACCGCCTGTTTTCCATCCTGCTTCTTGCCATGATGATACCACAGGTTGCAACAATGGTTCCGTTGTTTCAGATGTTTTCCAAGGCAAAGCTGTTAAATACAGCGGTTGGATTTATGCTTCCGATCATATCCACACCGTTTATGATCATGATGTTCCGCCAGAATGCCCGTGCATTTCCGGTTGACATCATCGAAGCTGCGCGTATTGATGGATTAAGCGAGGTACAGATTTTCTTCCGGATGTTTATCCCGACGATGAAATCGACCTATGCGGCAGCCGCTGTTATCACATTCATGAATGCATGGAATGCATACTTATGGCCAAAGGTAATCATGTCCGATAACCGTGCGATGACTATGCCAATGCTCATTGCCAACCTGATTACCGGATACAAGACGGATTACGGTATGCTCATGTGTGGTGTATTGTTCTGCTCAATCCCGACGATGATCGTATTCTTCGTATTACAGAAGCAGTTTGCAGAAGGTATCACCGGAGCGGTTAAATAAAAATGGTAAAAAATGTCTTCCTTTTTGGAGGGCATTTTTTACCATAACAGGAAAGGGGTATATGCCTATGAATACATTTGATTATAAGAAAGTAAAAGATCCTCAGTATTTTCGTGATGCGCGCATGGATGCGCATTCTGACCACATATATTACCGGACGAAAGAGGAGGCAGAAGAGAAACAGAGTTCCTACCGCGTCAGTTTAAACGGGCTGTGGAAGTTCCACTATGCAAAAAACTATGCCGACGTAGTTGCCGGATTTGAGAAGGAAGACTACTGCTGTGTAGGTTGGGATGACATCAAGGTTCCGGCTCATATCCAGATGGAGGGTTACGATGTGCCGCAGTACGCTAACGTGCAGTATCCGTGGGAAGGCCATGAGGACATCCATCCGGGCGAGATCCCGGAGCAGTTTAACCCGGTGGCAAGCTATGTCAAATATTTTACCGTGCCGAAGCAGATGCAGGGGAAGCGGCTCTTTGTCTCGTTTCAGGGCGCGGAGAGCGGACTTGCAGTCTGGTTAAACGGCACATTCATCGGTTACAGCGAGGATTCGTTTACTCCGTCTGAGTTTGAACTGACCGATGCGGTAAAAGACGGGGAAAACAAACTGGCGGTACAGGTGTTTAAGTGGACAGCGAGCAGCTGGTGCGAGGATCAGGATTTCTTCCGGTTTTCCGGAATCTACCGCGATGTATACCTGTATACTGTGCCGGAAGTACATGCCTATGATGTAAAGGTGCGGGCACTGCCGGATGCAGCACTTACCGCTGCCGAACTGGCACTGACTTTACAGATGTGGGGAAGCGGCAAGGTGAAAGTCGTCCTCAAAAAAGACGGACAGACTGTGCTGGAAGACGAATCGGCTGTTACCGAAGGGGAACAGATCCTGACCTGGAACGTGGAGCGGCCTGTTTTGTGGAGCGCGGAAGACCCGCAGCTTTATGACCTTACGGTTGAAGTCTGCGATGGCGCGGGAACTTTACAGGAAGTGATCCCGCAGCGCGTCGGGTTCCGCCGGTTTGAGATGAAGGACGGTATTATGACATTAAACGGAAGGCGGATCGTCTTTAAGGGCGTGAACCGCCACGAGTTCAGTTCCGTCAGCGGACGGCATGTGTCGGAGGAAGAGCTGCGCAAGGATCTTCGCACGATGAAGCAGAATAACATCAACGCGATCCGTACCTGCCATTACCCGGATGCGTCTAAGATTTATGAACTCTGTGATGAGTATGGCATTTACATGATTGATGAGACAAATCTGGAATCGCACGGTTCCTGGGATGTGGCAGAGTTTACGAAGGACGATACCTATATCGTGCCGCACAACAAACCGGAGTGGCTTGCGATGATGCTTGACCGTGCCAATTCGATGTACCAGCGTGACAAAAACCATCCGGCGATCCTGATCTGGTCGTGTGGCAATGAGTCTTACGGCGGCAAGGACATCTATGAAATGTCCTGTCTGTTCCACCGTCTGGATGATACCCGTCTCGTTCATTACGAGGGGCTGTTCCACGACAGAAGTTACAACGATACGAGTGATATGGAAAGTCAGATGTACCCATCGGTGGAGAGCATCAAAGAATTTTTGGCAAAGGATTCGAGCAAGCCGTTTATCTGCTGCGAGTACACGCATGCAATGGGCAATTCCTGTGGTGCGATGCACAAATATACGGATCTGACCGACACGGAACCGAAGTATCAGGGCGGCTTTATTTGGGATTACATCGATCAGTCGATCTACAAAAAAGACCGCTACGGCGAGGAGTTTCAAGCATACGGCGGGGATTTTGGCGAACGTCCAACCGACTATAACTTTAGTGGAAACGGTATTGTCTACGGTGGAAACCGCGATGTGTCACCAAAAATGCAGGAAGTCAAATTCAATTACCAGAACATCACGGCGGAAGTGACTGCGGAGTCCGTAACGGTCAAAAATAAAAACCTGTTTGTCAACACCGACCGCTTTGCGTGTGTTGTGACCGTTGCAAAAGACGGAAAGGAGATCCGCCGGGCAGACTTACCGACGGCTGTGGAGCCCCTCTCGGAACAGACCTATCCACTGCCGTTTGCAAAAGAGACAAAGGCAGGCGAATACACCGTGACCGTCTCCTTCCATCTGAAAGCGGACACTGTCTGGGCAAAGGCAGGGCATGAGGTGGCTTTCGGGCAGTATGTCTATCCGGTTGCGGGTGAGGCAGAAACATGCACAGACAAGATCAAAGTGATCCACAGCACACACAACATCGGTGTAGAGGGTGCGCATTTTTCCGTCCTGTTTTCCGTATTAAACGGTGGGCTGGTTTCCTACAAATATGCGGGAAAAGAGATGATCGAGGCGATCCCGAAACCAAACTTCTGGCGGGCACCGACGGACAATGACTGTGGAAATCTCATGCCGGCGCGCTATGCACAGTGGAAAACGGCCAGTCTGTATGTCAGCCATAAAAGCCCGCAGGAGACGAGTACGCCGGAAGTCACGGAACACGAACACAGCATTACCGTTTCGTTCCGCTATTTTATGCCGACCACACCGGTTTCGGAATGTCGGTTGTCCTATGAAGTATTTGGGGATGGCAGGGTAAAGACCACGCTCTGTTATGATCCGGTCAAAGAATTGGGCGACATGCCGGAATTTGGCGTACTGTTTAAATTTAATGCCGATTACGACCGACTGCAGTGGTATGGACTGGGCGAACAGGAAACCTATGCTGACCGTTGTAAGGGAGCCAAACTTGGCATCTACAGCAATAAGGTAAAAGACAATGTGGCGCGGTATATGGTTCCGCAGGAATGTGGGGCAAAATGTGGCGTGCGCTGGGCGCGTGTGACTAACCGTGCCGGAGATGGCATGTTGTTTGAAATGACAGAAGAAACAGGTCCGATGGTATTTTCCGCACTGCCGTATACGCCGCATGAGATAGAAAATGCGATGCATCCGTATGAGCTGCCACCGGTACACTACACGGTTGTCCGTGTGGCAAAAGCCCAGATGGGTGTCGGCGGCGACGACAGCTGGGGCGCGCAGACGCATCCGGAATATCTGTTGCAGACGGACAAAACCATGCAGTTTTCCTTTGTATGGAAAGGCGTGGTGAGCACAGAAGCATAATTACAGGATCTTTACAATATTCAGATCCTGATCTAAAAGCAGGATGTCGGCTCTTGCCCCGACGGCAAGGGTGCCGATTTCCTGTGAACATTCGATGCTCTTTGCAGGATTGCAGGTGGCGGCTTTGACGGCCACGCCGAGCGGAATGCCAAACTGCACCGCATTTTTCATACAGTCAAACAAATTGGTGGCGGAACCTGCGATGGTTCCGTCTTTTAAGGTCGCAAGGCGGCCTTTTTTGATTACCGGCTGTCCGCCGAGTTCGTACTCGCCGTCCTCCATACCGGTTGCACGCATCGCATCGCTGATTAAAATCATGCGGTCGTTGCCAAACATGCGGAAGGCATTGCGGATGACCGACGGGTGGATGTGGATGCCGTCACAGATGATCTCTGCCATCGCATGCGGACAGTCCGCTGCCGCGCCGATAATGCCAGGATCGCGGTGGTGTAGTGGCGGCATGGCGTTGAACAGATGGGTGACATGGTTGGCACCGGCGGCAAAGGCATTTTCTGCGATTTCATACGATGCTGTGGAGTGTCCGAGTGAGATCGCAACGGTGTCTTTGAACTCCCGGATAAACGCATCGGAACCCGGCAGTTCCGGGGCGATCGTGATGATGCGGATCTTGTTTCCGCTTGCAGCAGAGAGCCGTCGGAACATGGCGGCATCCGGCGCGTGCAGATAGCTTGCTTTCTGCGCCCCTTTCTTTTCCGGGGAGAGGTATGGACCTTCCATGTGGATGCCCGCGATGTGGGCATATCCGGCAGCATCCGGCACATCGTTAATCGTCGCAAAGGCAGCTGTAAGCTGTTCTTCCGGCAGGGTCATGGAAGTCGGGCAGAATGAAGTCACACCGCAGGAATGCAGATATTGTGCGATTTCGGCAAGTCCTTTGGAATTTCCGTCACTGAAATCGTGACCTCTTGCCCCGTGGATGTGGACATCCACCAGACCGGGGATCACATAAAGCCCCTCGGCATCAAATACCGTATCGTCTTCTGCGGTTTCTGCGATGCGGTGTGTCGTTGTATCAACAACCAGTTCTTTTTTCCGAAAGGAGCCAGACTCCTCCCAGACCAGTCCGTTTTTTATGATCATGGCGTACTCCTTTTCCTAGATCAGTCCTTCTTTGATGATGCGGGATAATGCAGCTTCATCGGCAACGACGGAAACCTCGTCGTGTAACTGCAGGATTGATGCCGGTACATGCGGGGTGATCGGTCCGTAAACTGCCTCATAGAGTGCATCGGCTTTGGCTTCACCGCTTGCGATCAGTAGGATGTGCCGTGCCTGCATAATGTTTTTGATGCCGGTCGTATATGCCTGTGTCGGGACTTCCTCAATGAAGGAAAAGAAACGTGCATTGGCTTGAATGGTGTTTTCGGTCAGGTCGACGCAGTGGGTTTCCTTTGCAAAGGAATCCGATGGCTCGTTAAAACCGATATGTCCGTTGTTGCCGATGCCAAGGAGCTGTAAGTCGATGCCGCCCATGCTGCGGATGATGGCATTGTAGCGGGAGCATTCCTTTTCCACATCAGCTTCCATGCCGTTTGGAATAAAGGTGTTTACGGATTTGATGTTTACGTGGTCAAACAGGTTGTGGCGCATAAAGTAAGCGTAACTCTGATCGTTGTCGGCAGGAAGGCCTTTGTATTCGTCAAGGTTGATGCTGCGGATCTGTGAAAAATCAAGATCGCCCTTGTTGTACCACTCGATCAGCTGCTTGTAGGTGCCGATCGGTGAAGAACCGGTGGCAAGTCCGAGCACAGATTCCGGTTTTAAGATTATCTGTGCGGAGATAATGTTGGCCGCCTTGCGGCTCATTTCGTCATAGTTTTTTGTTTTATAAATACGCATAGTGGTCTCCTCCTTAAAATTGCGTTTCCTGCATTTGTTAAGTTGATTATAGGATGCAAAATTGGAAAAATCCATAGGGTTTGGGCAAATGGAAAGAACAATCCCCAAAAACGGAAAAAAAGAAAAATCGTGTGTGCTTTTGAAAGAACTTTCAAAAATATATGATATAATGAAATAAAATTACAGATCGGGTTATGGACATAGAGTTATATATCCCGTTGGACGTGGGCACCATAAACTCTGATGTTCCGCAAGTAACTGAGGAAGCAGGAAAAGGAGAAAACGCGTATGCAGACTTATGGAAGCAGTGTTGTGCCGATGATCGAGGCAAATTATGAGATGTTTACGGTGGTGGAGAAAACAATCGCCGATTTTTTTATTTCGAATGAAAAAGAGATGGATTTTTCATCGGGACGCATGGCAAAGATGCTACATGTTTCAGAAGCATCTCTGTCACGCTTTGCCAAGAAAATGGGTTACAGCGGATACCGGGAGTTTATTTACAACTACCAGCCCTCGATCGCGGAGCGACCGAATGTGGAGGAACAGACCATCCACGTCCTGTATTCGTATGAGGAATTGCTGCAAAAAACATACAGCTTAATCCGCGAACCACAGATCAAACATGTGTCCCAGCTAATCGGGGAACATACGCGCATTTTTTTGTATGGATTTGGCAGTTCTGGGCTGGCGGCACAGGAGTTTCAACTTCGGTTGCTGCGGCTTGGCATGGATGCGGAGGCAATCACGGAACTGCACCAGATGGTATTGAATGAAGCGCGTATCACAAACGCGTGCCTCGTGATCGGCATCAGCCTAAGCGGCGCGACGCGCGAGCTCATTGATGCACTTGACCGGGCGAAAGCGCGTGGGGCAGCGGTCATATATCTGACTTCCTCCAACGCAGAGCGGGAAAAACGGACGTATGAGGAGATCGTGCTCGCACCGGTAAAAAAGAACCTCGAATACGGAAATGTCATTTCCCCGCAATTTCCGATCCTGCTGATCCTTGATCTGATCTATGCCCAGCTTTTAAAAGAAGATCGGCGCAGCACGGAAGCGCAGTACGATACGCACATCTGGGAGAGGATCAAGGACTATCATGTTGGATAGATGTGGTTTTAAAAACCAGATTGACAGGAAAAATCATACATTTATACTAAATGTGTAGTCGAATTTTGGTTTAAAGTAAGATTACTCTTCTTCCGGGTATTTCATACCCCAGTTGTTTCGAATTTCAGTCATGATATGCATAACATCCTGTGAATAATTAAGATGCATAAGTGATTCAATTGTGGATAAATCGCCGGAGCATACAGCGGCTTCCATGTCAGCAACTTCATAGCTTAAGGCATCTGCAGTTTCTCCTGCGGAAATAGTTTCTTTATGTCCGTCCCCGGTGTAAGTAATGGTTGCTTCCATAGCTCTTGGGTATTCAAAGATCTCGATGTAACCCTTATCGAATGCGATGGTTGCGCGCTTTGGCTGCTTTGCGTGAAGCGATAAGGTGACGGTTGCCATCTCGCCGGCTGGGTTCATAAGAAGGATGCCTGCCTGTTCATCCACGCCGGTTGGTGCGTATTTTACCTGTGAAAGTACCTGATCGGCAGTTTCGACAAAGAACCAGCGGATCAGGGATAAGGCGTAAACGCCAATATCTAACATAGCGCCTCCGGCCAGATTGCGGTTAAAAAAGCGATTATTCATATCATATTCTTTATAGCTGCCGAAGTTTACCTGAATCAGACGAAGTGGTCCAAGGGTGCCGAAGCTTATGATCTCTGCAAGTTTGCGGTAGATCGGCATGTGGAAAATGGTCATGGCTTCCGCCAGAATGACATGATTTTTTTCCGCAAGGGCAATGGCCTCATCCAGTTCGTTTGAATTTAAGGTGATGGATTTTTCGCAGAGGACATGCTTTCCGTTTGCCAGTGCTTGACGCAGATATTGAATATGCGTATTATGTGGGGTAGAGATGTAGATAATGTCTACATCCGGATCGGTAAAGACATCTTCAAGGCGATCATATACCTTGGAAATCTGGTATTTTTCCGCGAATGCTACTGCTTTTTCGTGTGTGCGGTTTGCGACGGAATACAGATGGCGGTTTTGCCTGGCAAGTGCAGTGGCAAGTTCGTTTGCAATGACACCACAGCCAAGGGTTGCCCAGTTCAATGGTTTCATAGATAATTCCTCCTTCATTTGCATTTATACTCCTTTTTACGCGCTCATTTTAGCATGAAAGGGCAGACGGTGCAAGTCAAGGAAGGATAAGTGGAATGTTTTACAGGAAAGGAAAAATATGTATCGGATATTAGTTGTGGAAGATGATGAAGTGATTGCAAAAACAATCCGGCAGCATTTACAGAGCTGGAATTATGAAGTCTTTGCAGTAGCGGATTTTAATAGTGTGATGGAAGAATTTGCCCGGGTAAAACCGCATCTGGTGTTGATGGATATAAGGCTTCCGTTCCACAATGGATTTTACTGGTGCACAGAGATCCGGAAAGTTTCGAAGCTGCCAATCATATTTGTCTCTTCGATGAATGACAATATGAATCTGGTGATGGCGATCAATATGGGCGGGGATGATTTCATCATAAAACCGTTTGATCTGAATGTGCTGACAGTAAAGATTCAGGCGATGCTACGCCGGACTTATGAATTTGCAGGGGAAAGCCATATGCTTGAGCATCAGGGGGTGTGGCTGAATCTGTCGGATGGGACACTGACCTACGAAGAGCAGATACTGGAGTTAAGCAAAAATGAGCGGAAGATTTTGCAGACGCTGCTTGAAAATTCGGGGGCAATTGTAACGAGGGAGAATCTGATGATGGCATTGTGGGAAAGTGATGTGTATGTGGATGAAAACACATTGTCGGTCAATGTGAACCGGCTGCGAAGAAAACTGGAAACGATTGGATTGACAAATTTTATTTTAACACGAAAAGGAATCGGTTATCAGATTAAAAAGTGATCAGGAAATGAGGCGCACATTGAGGGCATACATAAAGCAGTATTTAAACAGATACAAAGGCGGTCTTGCACTTGTGGCAGGGCTTATGATCTTCCACATTTTTGTGCTTTACATTTGTGGCATACCCGCTGCGGATATCCGATATTTTGCGGGACTGGAACTTGTATTTTTTGTGCTGGCCGCTGTATTTTGCGGGATACGGTACTGGTATCGCCTGCGGACAGTAAAAAGGCAGATCCGGGATTATATGCAGGGCATGCAGGCACTTTCAGATACGGAGGATGCGCTGGAGGAAGTGTATATGGATGCGCTTGAACAACTGCAGAATAAGCGGCAGGAGGAAAAGGGAGCATACAGGAACCTGCAGCGGGAAATGGAAGAATATTATGCTCTGTGGGTGCATCAGATCAAAACGCCGATCTCCGCGATGCGTCTGCTTTTGCAGAGGGAAGAACAAAAACAGACAGATCCGGATGAAACAGCGGGAATGGAAAAAAGTGTGTTGTATGACATGCAGCAGGAATTATTCTGGATTAACCAGTATGTCAATATGGCACTTCAGTACCAGCGGATGAATTCCGGTATGAATGATCTGGTGCTTGAGATGGTTTCAGCGGATCAGGTGGTGCGCACTGCGATCCGGAGGTTTGCGCTGATTATGATTCGTAAAAAGATTGCCATTCACTATGAGGAATGCCGGGAGATGGTGCTCTCGGATGAAAAGTGGCTGGAATTTGTTGTGGAGCAGATTTTGTCCAATGCGATTAAGTACAGCGGCGAAAATCGCGCGGTTACAATACAGATAAACCGGAATGAAGCCGACAATACCTGTGAACTTGTGATCTCTGATCAGGGAATCGGCATCCGGAAGGAGGATCTGCCAAGGATTTTTGAAAAAGGTTATACCGGGTATAACGGACGGGCAGATAAAACTTCGACGGGAATCGGACTTTATCTGTGCCGGGAGATTACCAAAAAGCTTGGGCATGGGATTATGATCACATCCGAAATTGGAAAAGGTACGGATGTGACAATTGTATTTGAAAGAAATAATTTGGATGTCCGAGATTAAGTGTTTTGACGTGGGAGACAAATAACATGGATACTCGGGATGTAAAAACAGGTATCTTACACAAATGTAAGATACAAAGCCGAAATGTAAGACAAATCAATGGCTTGCATTTCGGTTTTTTGCTATTCTGAAATTGTAAAAAAGGGACAGAGTTATTTTTATGAAAACAGTAGAAAAAAGGACAGATTTATAAGGAGTAAAAATCATGACAATTTTAGAAGTGCATAATCTGAAAAAAGTTTATACGACGAGATTTGGTGGCAATCAGGTGCAGGCACTGCGAAACATCCAGTTCTCGGTAGAGGAAGGCGAGTATGTCGCGATCATGGGCGAGTCCGGATCGGGCAAGACAACACTTTTGAATATTCTGGCGGCGCTTGACCGTCCGACGGAGGGAGAAGTACTGCTGAACGGGAAAAACCTTGTGACGGTGCGGGAAAAAGAAATTGCAGCATTTCGGCGGGAGCATCTTGGCTTTGTGTTTCAGGATTTTCATCTGCTTGACAATTTTTCGCTGAAGGACAATATTTTCCTGCCGCTGGTGCTCTCAAATGTGCCTTATAAGCAGATGAATGAGTGGCTTTATCCAATTGCGCAGAAACTTGGCATTGTGGATATTCTGGAGAAGTATCCGTATGAGGTGTCCGGTGGAAAAAAACAGCGTGCGGCGGTGGCGCGGGCAATCATCACAAAGCCGGAGCTGATCCTTGCGGATGAACCGACAGGAGCTTTGGATTCCAAGGCAACCGACAGCCTGCTGACGCTGTTTTCGCAGATCAATAAGGAGGGGCAGACGGTTCTTATGGTAACGCACAGTACCAAGGCGGCGAGCCATGCAAACCGGGTGCTTTTTATCAAGGACGGGGAAGTTTTCCACCAATTGTACCGCGGAAGCATGAGTAATGAACAATTGTATGCAAAGATTTCGGAAACATTGACCGTTCTGACGACAGGTGGTGAGAACTATGAATAATCTGTATGTACGGCTGGCAAAAAACAACCTGAAAAATAACAAATCACTGTATGTTCCTTATATGGTTGCGGGAATGATCACGGTGCTTATGTTTTACATTATGATGTTTATCAACAACAGTGCCGGGCTTGAAAAAATGCGCGGAGCCTATTATATTACAACAATCATGTCGTTTGGTGTGATTGTGGTAGGCGTTTTCTCGTATATCTATATTTTTTATACAAACAGCTTTATCAGTAAAAGGCGTAAAAAAGAGATGGGAATTTACAATATTCTCGGGATGGAAAAGCGGCATATTGCAAAAGTGCTTGCCATTGAGACGGTGTTTACCGCATTTGTCTCGATCGTCGGAGGCATTGTTGCTGGAATTTTGTTTTCCAAACTGGCACTTATGCTGATTTACCGGATTCTGGGGATTCCGGTGACGATCGAATTTTCCGTTCCGCCGTCTGCCGTGAAAAATACCGTGCTGGTGTTTGGTATTTTGTATATGATGACGCTTTTTTACAATCTGATGCAGATGAAACTGGCAAATCCGGTGGAACTTTTGCGGGGCAGCAGTGTGGGGGAAAAGGAGCCGAAAACGAAGTGGCTTATGGCAATTTTAGGAGTAGTATGTCTCGGTGCGGGATATGCAATTGCCATTACGACAGAGCAGCCAATGAAAGTGATCAGCCTGTTTTTTGTGGCAGTGCTTCTGGTGATCGCTGGAACATATCTGCTGTTTACGGCGGGCAGTATTGCGGTGTTAAAGCTGCTGCGGAAAACCCATGGATTTTATTACCAAAAAAAGCATTTTATCGCGGTATCGACGATGATGTACCGGATGAAGCAGAATGCGGCGGGGCTGGCAAGCATCTGTATTTTATCGACGATGGTGATGGTCATGGTGTCTACCACGGTCTGTATGTTTGCGGGTCTTGATGATGAGATTAACATGCTCTATCCGTATGAGATCAACGTGCAGACCGGCTATTCTGAGGTGAAGGAAAATGTATCGGAGCAGAGTTCGGATATTATACAGTTTATAGAGGATACGGGAACAAACGTGACGGACAGTGAGAGTTATTCGTATCTGAATTTTGCGATGACGTTGGAGAAAGATTCTCTTACGATTGGGCAGAAACCGACAAATGCGAGCCTGTATTTTCTGACGCGGGATAATTTCCTTCGGATGGATCACACGCTGACAGAGGCGGATGTGCCAAAGGTAGAAGCCGGAAAAATTCTTATCTACCGGGAAAAACGGTTCCAGTCTACGAAAACATTGCGTGGAGATCAGATACAGATTCTTGGAGAAACGTTTACCGTACAGCAAAATGGATACTGTAAGAATCGCTGCAATGGAGGGGCTATTTCGTTCATGGACGGGGTTTATTATATTGTTGTGGATCATATGCAGACGCTGCAGAAGTTGCAGAAACTGGCGATCGCTGAGGCAAATACAGAGAATGTCAGTGCGTATGCCTATGAAAATGTACTTGGAATCAATATTACCGGAACGGAGACAGAAAAGATCGCGTGCAGCGGAAACGTGGAGAATTATTCCTCTGGGGAAAAATATGGCGTTGTCTGGAGGCGCGTGCGCGGCAGTAAACCGGAAGGAGCTGCTGGCACTGTACGGAGGGTTTTTCTTCCTTGGGATTTTCCTTGGCATCGTCTTTCTGGCAGTGACAGTGATGATTATTTTCTACAAACAGGTATCGGAGGGGTACGAGGACAAAGAGCGATACCGGATCATGGAACAGGTGGGCATGAGCAATGTCGAGGTGAAGTCAGCGATCGAGACGCAGATCCGCATGGTGTTCTTTCTGCCGATCGTGGTGGCAGCACTGCATGTCGTGGCGGCATTTCCACTGATCCGCAGAGTGCTTTCCCTGTTGATTATGGACAGCGGGCAGTTGTTTGTCTGGTGTCTCGTTACAACGGTACTTGCATTTGCGGTTATCTATTATGTGGTATTCCGGATCACTTCAAAAATTTATTACCGCATTGTGGGCAATCAGGTGCGCTGAATTATTTGTGGAAAGTCACAGGCAGCATAACGGAAAATACATTTTTGTCCCCCTGCCGTTCTACGGTAATTTTGCCGGAATGGTTCGTGACAATAGAGTGCGCAATGGACAGACCGAGTCCAAAATGACCGTTATCCGCGCGTGCTTCGTCTGCGCGGAAAAAACGTTCAAACAGGCGGTCACGGATTTCTTCCGGAATTGGATTGCCGGTATTTTCCACGGATAAATAAAATTTACGGTTATGGATATGGGCGTGAATTTCTATACTTCCGTATTCCGGGGTATAGCTTAATGCATTATTTAACAGGATGGAAGTGAGATTCTGAATCTGACTCTCGTTTCCATCCATTTTTATTTGTTCCTGAACATCAATGGAAAGCGCAATGTGTTTTTCAAAAGCAACACTTTCCATCGGATAGATAATGTCGAGCAGTGCGTCATCTACAGGGAAAACCGCATGGGTATTCTGGATCTGTGGGGCATCCAGCCGTGTTAGCGTAAGCATTTTCTGGACAAGAGAGATCATCCGGGAAGTTTCCTGCTGAATATACAGCAGATGTTTATTGTCCCTGCCTACTTCAGAAGATAACAGTTCGGCATTGGCACTAATGACGGAGAGTGGGGTTTTCAGCTCATGACTGGCATTGGAAATAAATTTTTTCTCGGAAAGAATTGTATTTTCAATGGGTTTTACCATCCATCGCGAGAGTGCTTTGGAGGAAATGGTAAATACGATAATTCCAAGCAATGCGAGGATGAAACAGAGAAAGACGGTTGGCAGTGTTGATTTTAGAGCCGGTGTTCCACTGAGCATTAAAACATAATATTGTCCTTTTTTGGCGCGGAGATGATTTACGGAAACATAGCGTTTGAAAAAGATATATTTTTTGTTGTTGGAAATAAGGGCTTTTCCCTGTTTTAAAAGGAATTTATCAGATACATCGGAAAAAGTGTCAAACATGATTTCCATTTCATTGGATTCGTCAATGGAAAAAAGGCAATAGGGAATATGATCAAGTTCGGATGGCGAGGTCTGTCCATTGGAAATAACGAAGGCATCCCATGTCGTATAGTGGAGAGCTGCACGAACGGTTTGCTGCAGATCACTTAAGTTATTCCGGTATGAGTTATTAATAAAAAGAAATAAAATAACAAGCCAAATGATGGTAAGCAGAAAAATAAAAAGTGTACTAATTCTTTTTTGCAAAGATTTAATCATTCGGAAACCTCCATAATATAACCGACACCGCGGATCGCACGAATTGTTACATTCACTTGTAAGTGGTGAAATTTGCGGCGCAGGAAGGAAACATATACTTCTACATTGTTGTATTCGGCGTTAGAATCAAATCCCCATATTTTGGTAGTAATCTGATTTTTTTCGAGAACCTGATTACAATTGTTCATAAAAAATTCCAATAGCTGCATTTCTTTTCCGGAAATCTGAACGGATTTTCCAGTCTGGGTATTGCAGATTTCACAGGTAGCAGGATCGTAAGAAAGGTTTCCTACTACAGGATGTGAAGTATCCTGATGGTTGCTTCGTCTGCTGATTGCCTGAATACGCATAAGAAGTTCACGAATTTCAAATGGTTTGGTCATATAATCGTCCGCACCGGTAGTAAAACCCTGAATCTTATCATCAATTTCTGTTTTTGCGGAGAGAATGAGTACCGGAACATTCTGTCCATCCCTGCGCAGGGCAGAAAGAACTTCATAACCGTTCATTTTTGGAAGCATGAGATCTAAGATAACCATATCATAAATGCCGGTGGAGGCATGTTCATAGCCGAGCTGTCCATCATTTGCGGTATCTACCGCATAGTTTTCGTTTTGTAAAGCTTCTGCAATGGTATCCGCAAGCCGGACGGAGTCTTCAATTATCAATATTTTCAATTGGAATCCCCTTTGCTAAATCAGAATAATTATTGTTGTATTTGAGATTTATTATAGCGGATTCTGGAAATCTTGCAATTAAAATTTGTGTATGTATCACAAGTGAGGGAAAACACATGTCAGTCTTTATATAGGAGTAAAAACATAAAAAATGAATTGTTTTCAAGGTTCATTCAAGGAAAAAAATATATGATAGACGTGTTAAAAAAAGTAATGACAGAAGGGATGTGAAAATGAAAACTTTATATTTACATATAGGAACTCCAAAAACAGCAACATCATCCATACAGAAATTTTTAGCAGAGAACTGGGATGTTTTACAAAAGCATGGATATTTTTTCCCGGAATCCACACATATATATCCCAGGGTAAATGCAAGAAGAAATGCTCATTTTTTGTCTGGAAGAGTCCGTAATGGAGAAGGAATCAGAGATAAAGAAAAAGAAAAAACGTATTTGGAAGAAGGATTACAGCAGGTCAGGGACGCTTTTCAAAATTATGATAATGTGATATTGACCGATGAGTCTATCTGGTATTGTTTATGTTATTTGAAGAAATCGCTGCTTTGTGATTTGAAAAAAGAGGCAGATAAACAAGGGTATCAGATCAAGGTAATTGTTTATCTTCGCAGACAGGATAAATTTTTGTTGTCCCGCTGGAATCAGAGAGTTAAGCAGAAATCAACGAGTGATGCAGTATTATCCTGCGATGAATACTTTGAACTAACACAAAAAAAGGAAAAAGATATATACCAGTATGGGAAAATACTGGATGGGATCGCAGAAGTGATTGGAAAAGAAAACCTGATTGTGCGAAGATTCGATGCGGAAAGCTGGAGAGATGGTTCAATTATTCATGATTTTATGCATGAAATAGGAATTGATGTGACACCGGAGTTTCACGAACTTGAAAAAAATGCAAATTTATCTCTGGACAAGAATACAACGGAGATCAAGAGAATATTAAATCAGGAAGAAAGTTTCACCATGAAGGAAATTTCTTACATGGGAAAATTCTTAAAAAAGATCTCAGAAAACCATATCCAGAAGGATCACACAGAAATGCTTGCAAAAGAGGAATTGCAGCAGTTTCTGAAAAAGTATGAGACGGAAAATGAACGGATAGCCAGGGAGTATATCGGGGATGGACAGCCTTTGTTTTCAAATGAAGTTAAAGATTTACCGAAGTGGAATCCGCAAAATGAAAAAATGCAGGAAGAAATTATTCAGTTCTTTGCAGCAGTCACGATGGATCTTAAAAAAACGAATGAAATTCAGCGTCAGAAAATAGACCAGCAGGAAAAAAGAATCAGGCAGTTAGAAAAGAGGGCAAATGAATTTGTGATGTTCCGGGATAAAGCAAAGCATCCGTTTCGGACGATCTGGAAAAAATTATTTCGATAAAAGGGACTGGGCAGATGACAGAGGGTTTCAATACACAAAGAGATGAAAAAACAGACAGCAGACACAATCTCACATGGCATATGATGGATATTAACAGGCAGAAGCGCGAAAAGCAGATGCAGCAGAAGGCTTTTACCATCTGGATGAGCGGATTGTCCGGTGCAGGAAAGTCTACGATAGCAAATGCACTGGAGAAGCGTTTGTATGCAATGGGGAAAAAAACGATGCTTTTGGATGGAGATAATGTGCGGATGGGCTTAAACAGCAATCTTGGTTTTTCCGATGAGGACCGGGTAGAAAATATCCGGCGGATTGCAGAGGTTGCAAAGCTGATGAATGATGCAGGCCTGATCGTGATTACCGCATTTATTTCTCCATACCGGAATGATCGTGAGAATGCAAAACAGATTATTGGAAACGGCTTTCGGGAAGTTTATGTGAGCACTTCCGTGGAGGAGTGTGAAAAGAGGGATGTAAAAGGATTGTATAAGGCTGCGCGGGAAGGAAAGATTGCGCAGTTTACAGGAATTACCAGCCCTTATGAAATTCCGGAACATGCAGATGTTGTCGTAGATACCGCGGAGATGGATGTGGAAACATGTGTGAATCATATATTGGAGCAACTGAAAAGTCTGTTGCGGGAATCCGTGTGAGTCAGGCACGTTTATCCGGTCAATGTTTTGGATTCTGTGGCTGATATTGTGATGGGGATATCTGGAATTGGTGGTATTTTTTGTAATACAGCAGATAACGGATGGAAAAGAGAGGAGAATTGGGGTATAATTGCAAAGGATGTTGGAACATGGGTTGTATTTGCGACAGTTTTTGTTGTTCCGGCGGTAAATGTATTTTATGAAATAAATGCACAAACAGGAGATATAGAAATTGAGATTTACAAAAGCAAAAATTGTAGCAGCAGGAATGATACTGGCGGGAATCTGTATGATTGCACCACAGCAGCTGAGGGCAGAGGTACCCAAAACACAGATGGATGGTGTGATGGGACAAAGCATCAAAGAAGAGATGGATGATACACAGATTTCAGACGTGGATACGCAGAGGGACGGATTGTTGTCCACATATGCCATGCCACGGCTGCTGGGGGCATCTAAGGCATCTTCCAGATATACACAGGATTTTCTGGATGGTTCTTTTACTTCGAAAGTGGATTATACAAGTGTTACCTATTATCACAAATCGGACTATGAAGATGCGCAGCTTTTGAACGGAATAGATGTCTCCTGGTGGCAGGCAAAAAATAAAAAAACAACAGCACTTAACTGGGAAAAAATACATGATGCAGGAATAGATTTTGCATTTGTCCGTGTAGCGTCAAGGGACACTTCCGATGGAAGCATTTACGAAGACACGGCTGCGGATTCCCATATTCAGGCGGCACTTGAAAACGACATCAATGTCGGTCTGTACATATTTTCACAGGCACTGACAGAAAAAGAGGCAAAACAGGAAGCAGAATATGTGCTGGATCTGGCAGATAAATACGGCTGGGATGTGACCCTTCCGATTGTTATAGACAGGGAAAAAGGAAGTCACAACCGCCTGACAGGGGGAAAACTCTCCAAAGCAAAAGAGACAGCGGTCTGCCAGTCATTTGCAGATACGATTTCCGATGCGGGATATCAGCCGGTTGTTTATGCTTCCTATGCATGGATCAAATCCTATATTGATACAGACTCTCTGGAGGATTGCGGCATCTGGATTGCGCGGTACAATAATACGACAACGAGCAATGCAAAAAGCGGGGAACCTTATGCAGACACAGCATATGACTATGAATTCTGGCAGTATTCATCCGTTGCAAAGGTAAATGGATATACAGGAAATCTGGACGTGAATTTCTGGTACAAAGACACTAGTGCAAAAACCGGAGGGCTGAAAGCCACGGTAGGGAATGCATTTGACCCGGTAAAACTAAGCTGGGGAAAAGCTGCCGATGATGTAACCGGATACCGTGTGTACCGGTATGACGAAAAACAGAAAAAATATGTTTATATGAAGCAGACGAGTGGAAAAAGCTTTACGGATACCGATGTGACAAGCGGAAAGACTTATCAGTACAGGGTGCGCTGCTTTTGGACCATCGGTGGGACAAAATATTATGGAAATTATTCTTCGGTGGTATCGGCCACCGTTCCGCCGGCAAAAGTGTCCGATGTAAAAACACAAAAGCGCAGCAGTACATATGTGACACTTGGATGGAGCAAAATATCAGGTTCCAGCGGATACCGGGTTTATAAATATAACACAGCAGAAAAGAAATACGAAAGTGTGGCAACGATTGCAGGCGGAGCAGAAGTTTCTTATAAAGTTACAGGATTGAGCGGAGCTACAACGTACAAATTTAAAGTGAAATCTTATAAAAAAGCAGAAGGGGAAACCGTCTGGGGAGAAGCTTCTGACGCACATGAAGAGTGCACAAATCCGCTGAAGGTAAAAAATCTCCGGCTGCAGACAAAATCTTGTGCAGTCACATTAAAATGGGATAAAACCAGCAATATAACCGGATACCAGATTTACCGTTATAACAGTAAAACGAAAAAGTATGATAAAATTGCTACTATTAAAAATAACAAAACATTTTCCTATAAGGATTCCAAATTGAAAAAGGGGACTGTCAGACAGTATAAAGTCCGTGCATATAAATCTTATAATGGGAAAACGTATGTGGGTACCTGTTCAAACGTTACAAAAATAAAAGTGAAATAGATAATGATTCATGGGGGATTCACACAAATAATTTCAGAATATTGAACAGAACACCATCGAATGTATTTCCTAAGAAATCAAGATTCTTTATATAAGAATTCCACACAAAAAGCCACGCAGTAAAATATTTTGACTGCGTGGCTTTACATATTATTTGGTGCAGTCATCCTTGATTGTATTTTTATACCTACGGTTTCTTTTGCTTTTTGGGGGCAAAATCCTTCATGCCAGGAATAGCACCTCCGGCTACAGCCCAGAAATACAGGCTTGCCACACTGCAATACGGACTTAATCTCCGCCGATATTTTTCGAATAGTTTGCGGTCAATTTTTCTGTGGTGATAAACCATCCGCATGCCGCGTTGGATTGCCAGATCACCAAAACTCAATACATTTGGACGCTGCATACAAAACAACAGAATCATTTCCGCGGTCCAGACACCAATTCCCTGTAAAGAAGATAATTCTTTTATGGCTTCCTCGTCCGATTTTTTCCAGATTCCGTTAATATCAAAAGTTCCGTCCTTTACTTTTCGGGCGAAATCGGTAATATACCCTGCCTTTTTGAAGGTAATTCCCAGTGACTGTAAATTGGAAACTCCGGCACTCAGTATGGTATCTGCGTTAATGATACCATACTGATCATTCATTCTTTTCCAGATTGTTGCCTGTGCTTTTGTTGAAATCTGCTGACCGATGATATGATGAATTACGGCTGAAAATAAATCGGTGTCAACTTCCCGTTCAATCATTCCAATTTTATCGATAATTTCTGCGAGGCGTTTATCTTTCTGTTTGAGGTATGTAATCTCTTTTTCTCCGTATGCAAAAAACATTTTTATTGTCCTTTTTATAACTGTATTGTAATAATTTACCATATTATTATATCACTTAACAGGACAATAAAATCATCAAAAAGCATAGCAGAACCAAGTATTTTTTTGGATTTTTACGGTGTTTCCGAAAGACAGGAAGTTTACAACAATTATGATGGCTAACCCGATCATTCTGGAAGCGGTGATCGGTCTGGTGACAGCATTTGATATAAAAGCGGATGTACTTGTGTCACTGGCGCTCATTGCATCAATCTGTATCCATGAAGATTTTGCTGCGGGCGAAGTCGCATTTATCATGCAGCTTGGAGCACTGCTTGAGGATCTGACCGTGGCAAAAGCGAGAGCAGGTAAAGGTTGGAGAGCTGATCCGGGTACTTCCGGGAGAAACCATACCGGTTGATGGCGTAATCGTATCGGGACAGACTTCCATCAATCAGGCAGTTATGACCGGAGAATTCCTTCCGGTTGACAAGGCGAAGGGCGATGAGGTTTCTTCCGGAACGGTCAATCAGTTTGGGGCATTTGAAAAGAGAAAAACGATCCGGAATCAAAGAAAATTTATTCCATTGTTGTTGTGGTGGGAATTGTTATCGTGATTGCTGGATTATTAAAAATATTTGTTTTCGGATAAGAAACTTCGAAACAGCGGTATCAGGAAAGGTGAAAAATCTTTATGGTACCGCTGTTTTTGTGTTAATTTTTATTTTAATTTTCGAGGAAAAGACACATAAAGAGATTTCTCCTTTTTCGCATGGCAAAAGTGAGTTATAATTATACAAGAGCAAAAAGTTTAAAACGCAGGCAGAAGGAGAAGAAGCAGATGAACATTCGAAGAGCAAACGAAAACGATATCCCAAGACTGATCGAACTGTTAGAACAGGTGCTTCAGATCCATGCAGATATCCGGCCGGATATTTTTATCCCGGGAACCACAAAATACACAAACGAAGAACTTACACAGATGATAAAGGATGATACCAAACCGATTTATGTTGCGGCAGATGAGAATGACAACTGTCTCGGCTATGCATTCTGTCAGTTGCTGGAGCAGCCATTTTCCAACAATATGGTGCCGTTTACCTCACTTTTTATCGATGATCTGTGCGTCGATGCAAGTACCAGAGGACAGCACATCGGAGAGAAGTTGTTTGTGCATGTAAAAGAGGAGGCAAAGCGTTTAGGCTGCTATGAAGTGACGCTCAATGTCTGGGCGGGAAATACCTCGGCGGAGAAATTTTATGAAAAGATGGGGCTGAAAACCAAGGAGCGGCAGATGGAGTATATTTTATGATAAATATCCGAAGTGCAAAACAAATGGATCTTGCCCGGATTGAAACGATATACAACCACATTCATGATGAGGAAGTTGGCATTGTACCGTGCGTGTTTAACGGGATTCCGGATGTACAGCTTGTGTGTCTTGAAAAATACCGGCTAATCTAAAATATAACTTTAGATTAGCCGGTATATTTTTATTGATTTTGTATATATTAACGACTATAATAAAATCAGAGTTTAGATTAGCCGGAGGTTTGTTATGCCATATATACAAAGAGCGATAACGCCAATATTGAAACAAAGAGTGTCTACCAGCAAGTGCATGTTACTGGTAGGAGCCAGACAGGTCGGGAAATCAACACTTATAAAGCATGAATTCAAGGATTTTAACCGGGCAAATTTTGATGACAGACTGACAAGAATGCAGGCGAAGGAAGAACCTAAATTGTTTTTTTTAAACAATCCACAGCCGCTTTTTATAGATGAGGTTCAAAAAGAAAGCAGTATTCTAGAAGATATCAAGCAGATTGTCGATGAATCGGATGAGCGAGGGATGTTTATTCTTTCCGGTTCTCAGAAACTTGAACTTATGAAAGGCATGAGTGAATCGTTGGCAGGAAGAGTGTCAATCTCAGAGCTTACCGGATTATCCATGCGGGAGATTTATGGTGTAAAATTTAACCGGCATTTTATCCCAACCGATGCATATATCAAAGAACGTGAAAAAGAGATTGTAAAATATGACAATATATGGGAAATTATCCACAAAGGATCTTATCCCGAGCTTTATGATATAGACAGGGACTGGCAAGAATATTATTCTTCTTACGTTGCAACTTATCTGGAGAGGGATATCAATGAACTGGTGGCGGCAGATGGTATTACATTTACCAAATTTCTGACGGCAGTTGCTGCAAGAACAGGTGAACTTCTCAATTATTCCAACATAGCAGGAGACGTCGGGGTAAGTGAGCCGACAATTAAGAACTGGATATCTATTTTGGAAAGAACCGGAATTGTATATCTGCTCCAGCCGTATAGTGCGAGCGCACTTAAAAGGGCAATAAAGACACCAAAACTTTATTTCCGGGATACCGGACTGGCATGTTATCTTACCAGATGGCTTACTGCCGATACATTGAAATGTTCAGCGGTTGCAGGGAATATGTTTGAGACATTTGTAGTGTCTGAAATTTTAAAATCCTATTCCAACGAGGGCAAAGATTACAGATTTAACATTTTTTATTACAGAGGGAAAGACAGAAATGCTTCCGGTGAAAACGAAATTGATCTTGTGATAGAGGAGGATGGAGTCTTATATCCGGTCGAGATTAAAATGTCCGGCAATCCCAAGGCAAGTATGGGAGCAACGAATCAGGTACTGGATAAGGTAAGTGATAAAAAAAGAGGTCTCGGAGTTATTTTATGTCTGATTGATAAAAAGACATATTTAAGAGAAAATCTTGTTGCATTACCGATCGAATTTATATAAAAGGGGTGATCCCATGATGCTAATGTGTAAAAACACACCTGTTTACGACATAGAGAAAGAAAAAACATTAAATTATAATCTTCTTCCGGGACTGATGCAGCAAAAAGGTGCAGACAACCACACCTTCACAAAATGGATGAAATACCGCTATTCCTCAGGTACCAACACGATAGCACGGAAATTAAAGGGCATCACATTCGGACAGGGAGCGCGTATGCGCATTAACCGTGAGACCAGAGCGTTGAGTTTCAGCGACTGTTACTGGATAAAAGCCGAAGATGATCCGATATATTTTGAGGAGATCAGTCCGTATTACAAACCTTTCTGGGACGGAAACGAAGAATTTACAGGACAGGCGGCACCGACACTCTACGTGGGTGGTGCACTGTCAAAGGAATGGAAACAGGACGGAAAGCTCTACAAATATGGCGATATTTCCGTGGAACTGCAATGTATTAAGCTTTGCAGGAAATGCGGAATTTCTGTAGAAAGAGCAGATGAGACAGACGGAGGAATCGCAATTTCTAATATAACCTCCCCAAAGGTGATGCTTGAGCAGGCAGATCAGTCGGGAAGAATTGATCCGGATGATTTTGATGAGCAGACGATTATAGATCTGTTTGGAAAAGCCGGAGCGCAAATGCTTATTATAGATGCGATAATCGGAAATGGAGACCGGCATGCAGGTAATTTTGGCTGGATTAGAAATACGGATACCGGAGAGTATGTGGGCATGGCACCGTTGTATGACTTTGATCATGCATTAGACAGCACATTAGAGTCTGACCGGCTTTTAACAGATGCGGTTAAATTTTGTATGCCGTATGAGGATGAGATGGTGCGCATTGCGGGTATAGCCCAGGGATCGGAAAACGAAGTATTTAAGAAACGGGCACAGAGCATTTTGAAGTTGCTTGATGCCGGAAAATGAGGTAGTGATGTACCTGAATTCGGAAATATTTTCTATGAAGCAAAAATCAGAAAACAATTGGTGCCTGACACAATAAACAACGGGCGAGACAGGCATAGAACAAAGAATTATGCAGCTTTTTCCACCTCAAATTTCCAGATATGCCGGATTTGTGGCAAAAGTCGATCCATATCCCAGTGTTTTTTGCTGTTTTTGGGGCTGTTGGGATCATTGACGACAACGCGTCCTTCGGAATCGATGCCGGTGAGAACAATGAAATGTCCACTATAAGTAAAATCTCCGGGCAGCATGGAGCAGATCATCGGGGTGGATGAGGTAAGATTTTGCCGGATATAATCGTTATTTATGGTTCCCTCTGTGGATGTAAGGCCCAGCTTTTTTGCACCTGCAGTCATCAGATCCCACGAAGTGCCCTGTCCACTGATATAATAACCCTGTTTTTGCGAAAATTGTGCCACTTTATAAGGATTCCACGTTGCTTTTCCAGTTAATCCGCAGATAACCATAGAAAGTGAAGTTGGACCACAACCATTGACACCAAGGAAATTGCTGCCATATGTTTTGTACCCCCATCGCTTATCCCACTGGATGAATAGAGGAATGTTGTCTTTTCTTACTTCGTGTGACACATCAAGGTCAAAGGATTTGTTTTTGTATTTGTGATAATTTTCTACAAAATCGGTTGCTTCCGGATATTTTTGCTCAAACTCGATAAGAGAATCCGGGAGTTGTTCGTGCATGGCTGTTTCGTAGGATTGATGGGAATAAAATCCGATGATGATGAAAAATATTAAAAATAATGGTAGAAAAATTTTTCTTTTGCGTTTCTTTTTTTTCTGTTTCATTATACGGTCTCTTTTCTTTTGTTTTCCTAAACAGATAGTTTAAGCATAGCATATATGTTTTAAAATAAGTCTTAATATTTCTTAACAAATCTTAACATTTTTACAGAGTGAAATTATGTTATAAAAATATGGTACAATACTATATAAATTAAATAATGCTTGATAAATGGGAGAAAATATGGATGAAATAACAATTTTGATTATTGAAGATGATGAAGATATCCGGGAAAGCGTAAAGATATTGCTGGAAAACGAGGGTTTTCATGTAATTGAAGCGGATAATGGAATGGATGGGCTGCACCAGATTTCAGAGGATACGGATCTTGTTATTTTGGACATTATGATGCCTGGGATTTCTGGCATCAAAACCTGTGAACAAATACGCAAGATTTCCTATGTGCCGATTTTATTTTTGACCGCAAAAAGCAGTGAGAATGATAAAATTACCGGATTTACAGCCGGGGCAGATGATTATCTGGTGAAACCATTTTCTTATGCAGAATTGCTGGCAAGGATAAAGGCATTGTTGCGTCGAAAACAGGTTTATACTTGTGGAAACATGAAAGAAAATGGACAAAATGTGTGGATAAAAAAAGGAGATCTGAAGATCAATACTACAGGAAATAAAGTATTTTCAGGGGATGAGGAGATTTACCTGACGGAAACAGAATATGAAATTTTATCATTAATGCTGAAATACAGGGGAAAAATTTTTTCCGTACAAAACATATATGAGAGCGTCTGGCAGGAGCCGTTTTTCAATAATTCTGCAAATACCGTTATGGTTCATATTCGGAAATTGAGACTGAAAATTGAAAAGAATCCGCAGAAACCGCAAATTATACAAACGGTGTGGGGGAAAGGATACCGCATTGAATAAACGAAAAAGAAAACATCTGATGGAAAAAATGATCGGAATTCTGCTGTTGGGATTTTTTCTTGCACTGCTGTTGTTTTTGCTTATATTTTTTATGGGAAATGGAGCATTAAACCGGTATTTTGAAAGTTCTATGTATCGAAGAAATGTTTCTAAGGAAACCATAGCAATGTTTCAGGAATATGTATCCAGACATCATCTGGCGGCTTCCGACACGGAGCGTATCCGGGAGTGGGCAAAAGAAAACCATATTGGGTATTTTACGATTTCAAGAAAGCGCATGCTGCTTTACGATAATTATTACGCACTTCCAGTTGCCTTGGATCGTACAAAATCAGAGCAATTACACTATACATGGCAATATTTTCAAGAAGTATCGTTTACAGATGGGAATGCAGATGTATTTATATATGTGAATCGTGAGCGAAAGTATTATATCCTGGTAGATGTGGCTGCGGCACTTTGTGGTGTGCTGGTCTGGATTGGAGTGTTTGCGTTTGGTGTAAGCGGATATGTACGGTACATCAGGCAATTGAGTGGGGAAGTAGCGAAACTGGAAGATGGATTATGGTCGGTGGATTTTACTATAAAAGGAGAGGATGAGCTGACAGATCTGGCACGCGGTCTGGAGCATATGAAAACAGTTCTTTTGGAGAAGGAAGAAAAAGAACGAAATATGAAAAAGGCACAGAATAAACTGGTTCTGGGGATGGCACATGATTTGCGGACGCCATTGACTGCATTAATGGCATATCTTGAAATTATAAAAAGAGAACCCGAACACGATAAGGTGAAACTTTATGTAAAGAAAACAGTGGGAAAAGCGATTCAGATTAAAAATCTTTCAGATCAGCTATTTGAGTTTTTTCTTATCAATTCAGGGCAGCAGCCACAGATGGAAAAGTCGGAATCCATAGCTTTTGTAATGGAGGATTACTGTTCGGAATTGTGCAATGTATTGCAGACAAATGGCTATACGGTTACACTGGGATGGAAACAGTGGGAGGAAGTAAAGATAAGTGTTTGTTATGATTATATCGGACGCATTATGAATAATTTGTTATCCAATCTTTTGAAGTATGCAGACAAGACAAAAGAAATCCTGTTGGATATGGGAATTTGTCAGGACGAGTTTTTCTTTTCCATTATGAATGCAGCGGCAAATAAAGAACAGGATCATAGAGGAACGGGAATTGGGGTTCATAATATTGAAATCATGATGGAGCAAATGCAGGGCAGATGCGAAGAAGAATGTGGGGAGGAGTCTTATCGGATCTGCCTGTATTTTCCATTAGAAAAATCAGAAAATTCATAAAGAGACTTTCACCTTCTCATTGATATTCAGGCAAAGATGTCTGAGGGAAAATCGGCTGGTTATGAAAAAAGACAGCAAGAACAGGAGCCACGGCTTGTACTCAAATCAGAGTACAGGTCGTGGCTTTTCATACTATGAAATTTAATAGCAACTTATAAATTTACTAATATCTTGTGATAAACGAGCAATTCTCCTAAAATGTATTTGAACCATTGGTGTCTGACACAATAAAAAGTATTACCGTGACTGCCCCTTGCGGTAGTACATGTAGGAGTAGATCACCGGAAAAATGCACGGGAGGATGGCGAGCGCCATAAGCACCCAGATATTCTGGAACGGCGTGGTGACGATCAGAAGGAGCCCTCCGATCACCATGCATTTTCCACCGAACCGGTGCGTGTGATACCAGTTATCGGCATCATTCAGCGCCCACGAAATGCGGAAGCCAATGGTGTAATTCGGCTTTACCGTCGGCAGGAAGTTGCCTAATATCAAGTATAAAACTCCGATGAGCAGCCCACAAAGAAAACCAATATCAAACTGATACCCTAAATTATACCCATAAACCGTGCTGCATACAATGATGGAAAATACCGGGCAGATCCACAGGACAATAAAGAATATTTTTTTGTTGATGCTATTTGCCTTGGGATCAATGTTCATTGCGATCACGCATACCAGATGCAGGATCAGCATGATCACCGGAAGCCCGAACACTGCAAAAGCCTTGGATGAGTAGCCGTCCGGTTCGTTGCCTGTGCTCCAATGGGTTGCAACGGAATCCGGAAGCTGCTTCCACAAAAGCAATCCGATAAGGATCGGGAGCAGCGTCGCAATCGATGTGAGTAATATCATTTTTTTATGTTGTCTGATCATGGTCATTTCCTCCTTTTAATTCAGTGATCCATAGCATGATCTCCTCAAGCACGGTGGTGTTGAGCTCATAATAGATGAATTTTCCTTCCCGCTCGTCGCGGATCAGGTCTGCCTCCTTCAAAACGGACAGGTGCCGGGAAACCGCCGCACCGGAAATCGAAAAATGGTCGCCGATCTCGCCCGCAGACAGCCGTGATTTCTTGAGCAGATTAAGGATTTCGCGTCTTGTTGGATCGGCAAGCGCGCGAAGCGTATCCTGCATTCCCAAACTTATCCCTCCTACGCTTAACATTTAACTTAATTGTTAAATGTATTATAACATAATACGTGTGGTTTGCAAGGGGAAATTAAAGTGTTTTTTGTAATTGCTCCCATTCATGTTTCGATAATCGATATTCTAAGCGGGTTTTCATTTTACCATCGTGCCATTCATAATCAATATGCTCGGCTTCTTTTATTAACCCGTTTTTCTGCATAACCCTCTCGGAGCCCTTATTCTCTGCCAGACACCCGGTTGTAACTCTGTACACATTGTCTTGTGTGAAGGCATATTCCAGAACCTTCTTCAATGCCTCCGAGGTGTAGCCATTCCCCCAATGCCTCGGATATGTAAAATAGCCCAGATGGACAAGCTTTCCTACCGGAGTGTCGGCTTCAACCGTATACCCGATGCTGCCAACCTGTTCGTGCGTGTCTTTCAGCTCCATGTGACAGAAATAGAATTTCCGCTCCGGGGATTTCATGTCAGACAGGACTTCCGCGAAATCCCGTCTGGCTTCCTCAACGGGATGCAACTGTATGTCCTGCAGATAGTACATGGTCTCGGCATCCATTTTCAATCTGCTGTATGCCTCAAAATCCTTCTCTGTATAATCTCTTAAAATAATGCTCATGTGTGATAAAGTAACACAACTAAAATAAAGAAAGACAGCCCACTATTCCGTAAAATAATGGAGTAATAGAGAAAACGTTTTTTCTATGCTAAAATAGGCATATAAAGTAGAATGACAATCAAGATATACAAGAAAGCACTTAAACTCTACCGTTTGTCATGTAATTGTATAGCTTACTTGCTAGAGTGCAAATGAGTATTTTGATAAGATTTATACACAAAATCAAAAGGAGGAACACATATGGAGTTCGCAGAAAAACTTATAACACTACGCAAAAGTAGAGAATTAACACAGGAACAACTGGCTGAGCAGCTTAATGTTTCAAGACAATCTATTTCAAAATGGGAAAGTGGGCAGGTCATACCCGAAGTAGAAAAGATTGTTGAACTAAGCAAAGTATTCGATGTTACCGTGGATTATCTGTTAAAACCATCAGAGATAGATGAATTATCGGTTAAAACAGAAATTCTGGAACAACAACAGAAACAGATGTTAGTTAGGGAACAGAAACGCACTCAAATTTCCAAAAATATTATGTATTCGATTGGAATTTATTTGATTTTTTTTGCGGTCTATTTCATTGGGCATTTCTATTTTGAAATATGGAATGCTTCTGTAATTCTTGCGGAATTACTCATTGCAACCGCGATTGTAGTTTTTGTTTGGGTAAGGAGTTTTTCCGACAAATCATAAAGAGATAGAATTTGTAGCAAACCCAGCCGAGCCTGTCAACGGTCAAGATGAACGGCGCAAAAGCGCCGCCGTTGACAGCCCCGCCCGTCTTTGCTGTTCGGTAATCAAGAGGGCGAC